>Ga0233425_10001657_pt1 | contig 48461 bp, 33 predicted proteins | sample Watercolumn_Towu_2_FD_181712 | JGI IMG/M metagenome (GOLD analysis project Ga0233425, IMG submission 181712) | Freshwater microbial communities from Lake Towuti, South Sulawesi, Indonesia - Watercolumn_Towuti2014_140_MG | ecosystem: Environmental > Aquatic > Freshwater > Lake | place...
CCCGTCCGCCCCGGCCGGCGCGGCCGGCCCGTCCGGCCCGTCCGACCCGTCCGACACGTCCGACCCGTCCGACCCGTCCGACCCGTCCGACCCGCAACCGAGCACGGCCAACCCCAGAATCCCTGCTGCCGCCAGAACACCCAATCCCACTGAAATCCGCATGTTCCAACCTCCTTGTCCAGGGCCACATCCGGGCCCCGCTCCGTGCGGGGTGTTTCCTGGGCGGGGGCACAATCAGATGGCCTGCCCGGCAACCCGCACAACCCACGGCCATGGCGGCCGCCAGCCTGGGGTTCCTGTTCTGCCGGCAATCCGGCGGGGACGGCGATGCGCCGATCCTCCCTCCACGGAGAGAACAGGGCCCTCGAACGGGTACGCCAGGTTTTCCGGCTCGCGAATCACCCTACTCCCGGCAACCTTCCCAGGATCCTCTCCCAGTGGTCTGCCTGCCGGTTTCGTCCTCGCTTACGGCGGCGGGACCGCGTCGGCATTTCACCGAACTTCCCTTTCCGCACCCGGGGCATAACCTACCTGGACGCAGTCCGTCGTGTCAAGCTCTTGCTTCCCAAACTTCACATGAGTATACTGCGCCGCAACCGCCCATTCCGGGCTGAAAGCGAGACGGAGAAGAGGTGACCCGATGACGAGAATCGCCGTTCTGTCGACTATCCTGGCCATTTTGGCCGTTGCGTGCGGAGGCACGGACGAGAAGGAACCGCTGAACCTGGAGACCCAGAAGGCAGCCCTGACTGCCACGACCAACGTGAAGACCAACCTGGTGGACCTTGGGGCCGTGCTCAAGTTCCTCGAGGAGGCCACGGTCCTGGAGCACCTGTTCGACCTGCTGCCGGAAGGCGAGGAGACGTGCGCCCAGATGGTGTACCCCGAGGACGGAGGCGAGCCGTACGAAGAGGTGGCCCCGTGCCCCGAGGACGAAGGCGATGCAGAAGAAGAAGGCATGGAAATCGATGCCGCGATGAAGGATGCGGCCGACGCAATCGCCGAGGCGCTCACCGACTACGTGTTCCACGACGGGCAGGTCGAGACCGATGACGGCAAGACCATCGTGTACGTGCTGAAGGGGGACATCTTCTGCAAGATCGCGGAAGAAAGCGAAGGAGAAGAGCCCCGCAAACCGATGCCCGCAGAGCCGGCGCCCGCCCGTGAAGACGGCGATACGACCGGCGAAGATGCCGAAGCTCCTGCAGACCCGATGCCCATGGAAGAAGAGGAAGAAGTCGACGGCGTCCAGGAATGCGCTGACATGCTCGACAAGGTATCCATCCGCGTGAAGGTCGAGTCCTACACCCAGGGCAACCTGGACGTATGGGTCCTCTTCGGTGCCGACATGGTGGACCCGGTCCACATCCAGCTCTACAAGGACATGCTGGCCTTCGAAGTCGACCTGGCCAAGACCAGGGCCGTGGTGCAGATGTACATCGATGCGTTCGAGGAAGAGGGCGAGGACGACCTGCTGCCCGACGTGTTCGAAGGCGTCGTCCGCATCGAGCTCAAGAAGATCGATGTGGGCCGGTTCCAGTTGAAGTATGCGGTCAAGGAGAAGCTCAAGGTGGCCGTAACCCAGGGTGACGATCAGTTCTCGGTCGAGGTCGCTCCGGGCTCGGTTTCCGCCCAGGCGGACAAGGTGGCGCGGACGCTGTCGTGGGATGCGGACGTCGGGGCCGTGACGGTCAAGCTCCCGTACCAGACCTGGATCGACATGACGTGGGGCGAGGACGTGCCTGTGGAGGGCGATGGCGACGTTCCCCAGGTCCCGGAAGAGCCAGCAACTCCGCCGGCTCGGCCCGCGGATGACATCGTGGAAGGGGAAGGGCCTCCGCAGGTGGCGGGCGACCTGACGATCTTCGTGGCAGGTCTTACCGGCGGCCTCGTGCTCGACAGCACCACCGAGACCATCACGGTCACCGGGTTGGGACTGGGCAATGCCGCTTCCAGCATCAAGCTCGATTCCAAGACGCTGTTTTCGCTCGACCTGAACAAGAGCAACGGGCGCAAGCTGGACCTGACCTTCTCCCTCGACGGGAACGATGTGGTCCTGTCCACCACCCCGCTGTTCGACCTGGTCCTGACCTGGGGGATGAAGGCGGTTGCCGCCGAGTTCGAAGATCTGCCTGCATTCATGCTGGGCGAGACCTTCACGGTCCTTCTCGACTCCGCCTCCGAGCCGACCATCAAGATGTTCGGCGAGGACGATAACGGTGAAGATCCGGCCTCGTTCCTCCAGGTGGTCAAGGGCAAGCTGACGCTGAAGAGCTCGGCCGCAGCGGACCAGACCATCGTGGTCGAAGAAGGCCAGTGCCTTGCCGGTGCGGAAGAGCCGCCGGTCGACGAAGAAGCCCTGCCCGAAGGCAAGCCCGAGCTGCACGACATCCTCGGCGAGCTCACCGCCGGAGAGTGCAAGTAGCTCCTGCCGCTCGCCCCTCTGTCTGCATCAAGCGCACGGCATCAAGCTTGCCCTTGCCTTCGCGCCCGCACGAGGTACAATTCTGGACGGTCGTGCTCAGGGGGACTGAATGAACACCTGCCTGCGTGTGCTTGCGGTTGGAGTGATCTGCGTCGTGGTAGCCTGGGGTTGTGGCAGTGCCACGATTTCGTCGGGAACGGGCGATGCCTGCACTGACAACTGCGGGCAGGACGTGCCCAAGGACCAACAGGTCTCCTTCCCGGAGATGAAGGGAGAAACCGAGGTCGTGGCGGAGTTGCCGGGCGCTCCCGAGGTCACGTGGGATTCCACCTGCGGTGCCGCAACCGGCTGCTTCCTCGACCGGTGCGAGAACAACTCCGACTGCCTGTCCGGGTTCTGCGTCGAGCACATGGGCGAGTCGGTCTGCACTCAGTTGTGCGAGGAGGAGTGCCCGGACGGCTGGAGCTGCCAACAGGTCTTCGGCCTGGGACCCGACGTGGTGTTCATCTGCGTCTCCAACCATGCCAACCTGTGCAAGCCGTGCAAGTCGAGCGAAGACTGCAAGAGCATCGAGGGAAGCGAGGACGTGTGCATCGAGTACGGCGACCTGGGCGCATTCTGCGGCGGCTTCTGCGACGGCAAGACCCTTTGCCCGGACGGCTTCTCCTGCAAAGCCTCCCTGACCGTGGATGGAACCGCCTCGGACCAGTGCGTGTTCGATGCCGGGGAATGCAAGTGCACCGAGAAATCGACCAAGCTCGGCCTGTCGACCGGCTGCTCCTTGACGAATGAGTTCGGTACCTGCCCCGGTGTGCGGACCTGCGCTGCGGACGGCCTTCTTCCGTGCGATGCGCCGGCTGCGGCGGAGGAAAGCTGCAACGGGCTCGATGAGGACTGCGACGGGGCCACCGACGAGGAGCTTGGCTCGACCGAATGCGGCACCGGGAAATGCAAGCACACGGCCGACAACTGCATCGACGGCAGCCTGGTCCCGTGCGACCCCATGGAGGGAGCCGTACCCGAAATCTGCAACGGCCAGGACGACAACTGCGACGGGACCACGGATGAGGGCTTCGAGGACTCGGACCAGGATGGCAAAGCGGACTGCCTGACCGACGACGACGACGGCGACGGCATCCCCGACGGCCAGGACAACTGCCCTGGGATTGCCAATCCCGGCCAGGAGAACTTCGACAAGGACAACCTCGGTGATGCCTGCGACGAGGATGACGACAACGACCTGGTCTCGGATGGCGAGGACTGCGCACCGTTCGACCAGACCGTCTTCCCCGGTGCTCAGGAGGTGTGCAACGGAAAGGACGACGACTGCAACGGACTGATCGACGAGGGCTTCCTCGATGTCGACGTGGACGGAATGGCCGACTGCATCGACGACGACGATGACAACGACGGCTTCGAGGACGAGGAGGACAATTGCCCCGCGTTCCCCAATCCGGACCAGCTCGATACCGACCAGGACGGGCTCGGTAACGCATGCGATGCGGACGATGACGGAGACGGACTTCCGGACGATCAGGACAACTGCCCCCTGGTCCCCAATCCAGACCAGAAGGACTTTGACCAGGACGGCATTGCCGACGCGTGCGACGACGATGCGGACGGCGATGGGACGGTGGATGACAAGGACAACTGCCCGGGCCTGCCCAATCCGGAGCAGCTCGATACGGACGGGGACGGGCTGGGAAACGAGTGCGACAACGACGACGACAACGACGGCGAGGGCGATGTCACCGACTGTGCCCCGCTCGATGCCGACATCTCCCACCTGGAGCCGGAAGTCTGCAACGGCAAGGACGACAACTGCAGCGGGGCCGTCGACGAAGGTGGTGCCGTAGGGTGCAAGGAGCACTACGTGGACGTGGACGGAGACGGCTACGGAGTGCAGAACTACGTCAAGTGCCTGTGCGGCCCCGAGGATCTCTACACCGCGGTGGAGCCGGGCGACTGCGAGCCGATCAACCCGGCGGTGAACCCGGGGGCACCGGAGCAGTGCAACGGCAAGGACGACGACTGCGACGGCCAGGTCGATGAAAACCTCCCCGACCTCGACCAGGACGGAACGGCCGATTGCATCGACGACGACGACGACGGCGACGGAGTCGCGGACGGCAAGGACAACTGCCCCGACGTGGACAACCCGGACCAGCTCGACTCGGACAAGGACGGCCTGGGGGATGCCTGTGACCCGGACGACGACAACGACGGGACGCCGGACGACCAGGACTGCTCCCCCTTTGACGACGAGGCGTTCCCCGCGAATCCCGAGGTGTGCGACGGCAAGGACAACGATTGCGACGCGGTGGCGGACGAGTTCGACGAGCCGTGTTCGTCCGACTGCGAGGAGGGAAAGCGCCACTGCTCCGGGGGCAAATGGGGACCGTGCTCCGCATTGAAGCCGGTCAACTGCATGAACTACGCGCTCTGCTTCGTGGAACCGACCTGCGTTGCGGTCTGCCCGGACAAGCCGGTCGAGAAGTGCAACGGCATCGACGACGACTGCAATTCCAAGGTCGATGACGGCTTCGACTGCGGAATCGGGGATATCGACATGCAGGCATGCGGCCTGTGCGGGACGATGACCCGGGGCTGCTCGGCCAAGTGCGAGTGGGGGGCCTGGGGCGAGTGCAAGGGCCAGGGAGTGTGCACGGCCGGGGAAACCAAGTTCGACGGTGCCTGCGGGAACTGCGGAACCAAGCAGTACGAGTGCAATACGGCCTGCCAGTGGGAGTTCGTGGCATGCGCGAACCAGGGGGTCTGCGCCCCCGGGGCCGACGAAGTGATGTCGTGCGGGAATTGCGGGACCAAGACGAGGACCTGCACGGCCCAGTGCCAGTGGGGAGCGTTCGGTGACTGCCAGGGACAGGGGCTCTGCTCGCCGGGCCAGGCCGAGTCGGTGAGCTGCGGCAATTGCGGCACCAAGTCCCGAACGTGTGCGGCCAACTGCACCTGGGGTGACTACGGGGCCTGCCTCGGACAGGGGATCTGCGCACCGGGTGACAAGCAGTCGCAGGGATGCGGCAAGTGCGGCACCCAATCCCGGGTCTGCACCGACCTGTGCCAGTGGGATTCCTGGGGCGCATGCGGAGGCGAAGGGGTCTGCATCCCCGGACAGAACGACTCCCAGGCCTGCGGAAACTGCGGAACCCAGTCCCGCTCCTGCAACGCTCAGTGCGGGTGGGATGCCTGGGGAACCTGTTTCGGGCAGGGAGTATGCGGCCAGGGACAGACCCAGAGCCAGGCCTGCGGACTGTGCGGAACCCAGTCACGCTCGTGCACTGCACAGTGCCAGTGGGACTCCTGGGGGGGCTGCGGCGGCCAGGGCGTCTGCACGCCGGGACAGACCACGAGCCAGTCCTGCGGGCTGTGCGGGACCCAGACCCGAAGCTGCGGGGCAAGCTGCCAGTGGGAATCCTGGGGCACATGCGGTGGCCAGGGGGTCTGCACGCCCGGACAGAGCCAGACCCAGAACTGCGGCAACTGCGGCAAGCAGAGCCGGACCTGCCTCGGGAGCTGCCAGTGGGACGTCTGGGGCTCCTGCACGGGACAGGGCGTCTGCGCAGCCGGCGAGAAGACCAGCAGCGGCTGCAACAACACGTGTCAGGCCAAGGTCTGCTCGGCTTCATGCACCTGGCCCGACTCGTGCTCGGGCTGCGCCTCGTGCAACACCTACTACCAGTGCGGCCTGGGCTGCCCCAGCACCCACCATGCCAAGTCGTACAACTACTCGGGCAACTGCGGCTCCTGCTGCAGCAACAACCAGACCTACTGCGAGCCGAACTGCGGCAGCAACTTCTACTCGTGCGGGCTCGGCTGCCCGTCCGGATACCACTCTGAGTCCTACAACTACTCGGGCAACTGCGGCTCCTGCTGCAGCAACAACCAGACCTACTGCGGTCTCAACGGGGGTAGCACCTTCTACGCTTGCGGCCTGGGCTGCCCCTCGGGATACCATGCCAAGTCGTACAACTACTCGGGCAACTGCGGCTCCTGTTGCAGCAACAACCAGACCTACTGCGAAGCCAACCAGGGAAGCTCGTTCTACGTCTGCGGCCTGGGTTGCCCGTCCGGATACCACGCCCAGTCCTACAACTACTCGGGCAACTGCGGTTCCTGCTGCAGCAACAACCAGACCTACTGCGTCCAGAACTGATCTCTGGCGCGGGGACTGGGACTTTGGGCCCGTGACGAAATGAGTTGCGTGTGCCACCTGGCAGCCAGCGGGGAGGCGCTGCTGCACCTACCAGTCGTACGCCCCATTGCAGAGCAGATCGGGTGCATAGGAGACGGCCCAGAGGTGAAGCCCGCGGGCCGGTGCCGTGATCCCCGCCTTGGTCCGGTCCTGCCCTTCGAGCAGCTCCCCCATCCACGGCGGATCATGCCGGCCGGTACCGACCTCGGCCAGGCAACCCACGATGATCCGGACCATGTTGCGGAGAAAGGCATTTCCGGACACGACGATGCGTACCTCTCTACCTTCCCGCCAGACCGGGATTCCAGTGACCAGCCGCCGGGCGGAGGGGGCATCGCACTCGGCGGATCGGAACGCTGAGAAATCGTGCTCGCCCAGGAGCAGGGCCGCTCCCTCCCGCATGGCCTCCACGTCGAGGTGGTGGCGGATGCGCCAGGCGAACCGCTCCACGAACGGGTCCCGGCAATCCCCTTGAAGGATTCGGTACAGATAGGTCTTGCCGAGGGAGGACTTGCGGGCCGAGAACGCCTCTGGCACATCGAGGACTCCGGTCACGGCGAGGTCGCGAGGCAGGAGGGCCGACAGCCCTTTGCGCAGCCCGTCCGCGGGAATGCGGGTATCTGCCCAGACGTTGACCGGGTGGTTCACTCCGTGGACGCCGGCATCGGTGCGGGACGAGCTGCCGAGGCGGAAACCTTCAGGCAGCATCCGGGCAAGGGCGGCTTCCAGCTCCCCCTGCACCGAGCGCGCATTGGCCTGCCGCTGCCAGCCGTGGAAATCCGTCCCGTCGTAGCGAAGCCAGAGGAGGAAGTTTCTCACATCATGACTGCCGGTCGAAGGACCGCCCGAGTGAGCCAATCGGCCCGGGGGGTCGCCTACATCTCGAACGCGAGCCCGAAGACCACCCCGTCCTGGGAGAGGTCGAAGCTCTTGTCGCTGCCGAAATCGTTTGCCCAATCGCCCGTGTACTCGACGAACAGGTAGCTGTTGTTGACCCCCATCTCGTTGTCGAAGACCTTGGCGGTGTGCGGCTCGAAGAAGTCGAGCAGCAGGTGGAGGGACACTCCCCAGTGCACCCCGAACGTGCCACCGTACCCTTCACGCCTGGAGCCGTCCTCGCCCTCGTACGAGGCGATGTCATCCACTCCGTCCCGAATCCACCAGACGGTGTAGCCGAGCCCGCCCTTGAGGGCCAGCACCAGCGGAATCCCGTACCGGACGGCCAGCCAGTCGAACCGGTACACTGGTCCCACCACCAGCGGCACGAGGGACAGGGAGGTTGCGTCCGATGACTTCGAACCGTCCGCCTGCATCCCCTTGCCCGACACGTAGCCCCAGGCAGCAGAACCGAACAGGCCGATCGACCCGAATCCCCGCCAGAACTGGTAGTCCAGCTCACCGCCGAACAGCCAGGCCGATTCGTCACCGAACATGTCCTTGAACGGGGACACGCCGCCGTCGAACTCCGAGTCGACCTTGGGGCTCACCATGCCGACGCGGAATTCCGCGGCCATGTTCACCGGGGTTTCCTCCGCCCGGGCAGTGGACGACGCCAGCACCGCCAGGAGGCACAGACTCAGGACCCGTGACGAAACAACTTGCTGCATTGCCGTGCGTGCGAGGTGGACCGTAACAGGCCCCGCCAGGCCCCAACCGCCGACAATCCGCCTCCTCACCACCACGGCAAGCAGGGTTGCCAGCAGCAGAGCTACGGCGAACCGGGCCGTAGCGCCGGCCTCGACCGTGACCCAGGCCAATGCAACCGCCGGCACCAGCGCGGTCCGCGCCAGGAACCGGAGCACCGGGCTGCCCTGGATGAAGCGCGCTGCCAGCGGCCCATACGTGTAGTAACTGCCGACCAGGCTACGTCCCCACGGAGAGGCCATCAACACCCGGTCACGGAACATGCGCAGCGTCACGACGGACGGGGCCATCTGCGTACCGAAGGCTGCGGTGGCCACGAAGCAGAAGCCCCCCTCCTCCTGGCCCCCGGATTTCTGGTAGTGTTCCCAGAAGTCATCGACCGAAACCGGCGTGCCCGTCAGCAGCTCGGGCAGCTTGCTCTCGTTCCCAAAGGCATCGACGGCGGTCACTCCGACAAAATAGGTGGTGCCGGTCGCAAGCCCGGAGATCTGGTACGACTTGGTGGTGATCGAGCCCTTGGAATCGACGTCCACCTTGGACGCATCGTCGAACTGCTCAGAAGACCAGTAGACCTTGAACTCCTCGGCTCCCGTGCCGCTCTCGTCTGCCCACGAGACCTTCAGATTGCCCTCGCCTGCGCTCACCTCGATGTTCTGCGGCTGATCGGGCGGCTCGTAGTCCCACTCGAACTCGACGACCTCGACCTCCTTGGTCGTCGCGTCGTCTCCGTACTGGATGAAGAAGTAGAGCGACGCTGTCCCGGAATCGCCGAACTCGCACGAGTTGCCGATGAGATCCCGCAGGTCGACCTGGAACTCGTTGTTCGTCGAGCCGGGCAGCTCCTGCCGGGTCACCACGTACTTGCACGAATCGGTCGCCTCGTCGCCGATGCCCCCCGTGTCCGAACAACTCCCGACCTTGATGGCATAGTCGTAGCCCGAAGAGGGGCTCAACGACCAGCGCACCAGGATTTTGGGCTTCTCGCCGGTTCCCGTGACGGCGGCACCGCAGGTATGGGTTGCCGTGTCGCACGCCCCTTCGGCACAGTCCGAGTCCGCAGCACACTCCACGCACTTGAGTTCTCCCTGGATGGTGGCACAGGCGGGCTTCGTGTCGTCCGTGCAATCCCGGTTGTCCGAGCACTCCAGGCACTGCCACACTCCGTCGAACAGCACGCAGCTTCCCACTCCCAGGCAGTCCGCGTTGGTGACACATTCTCCCTGGGGCGGTGCTTCGATGCACTTGTGCGTTTCCGGGTCGCAGACCTGCGTCAGGCCGCAGCCGTTGGAATCCACGCAGGCCACGCACCCCCACTGTCCGCCCATCGGGACGCAGGTCATCGGGCACTGGGCACATGCATCCAGGCAGGCATGGGAGCTCTGGTCGCAGTAGAACTTCTGCCCCGAGCTCTGGCAGTCGGACTGCGTCACGCAGGCCACACAGCTCCACGCCTGGTTCACCAGAGCGCACACCGGCTTGTCCTTGGGGCACGATTCCGGAGCCACCGCGCAGCCGCTGTCCTTGGCCGGTGCGGGAATGCACTGGTGCGTGCCCTGGTCGCACACGGTCCCGGCCTGCTTTTTCTCGCAGTCGGAATCGAGCACGCAGCCGACGCAATTCCAGGTATCCGCCAGGAACGCACACGACTGGTCCGAAGCAAAACACGTCTCGCACACGGCCGGCCCATCGTCAGGCAAGCACTCGAAGGTGCCCCCGGAGATCTGGCAGACTTCCCCTTCAGCACAGTAGGTGTCGTCGGTACAGGCAACGCAGTCGAAGGTCGAACCCACCGGAGCGCAGGCAGGTTTTGCCGGGTCGAGGCAGTCCTGGTCGGAATGGCAGCCGCCTGCAGCCGGGGCAGCGGAACAGGTGTGGGTCGCAACGTCGCACAGGGGCTTGTCCCCCGCCACACAGTCGGTCGACGCGAGGCAGCCCACGCACAGCGCCTTGCCGTCCACCTCGGAGCACTTGCCGACCGGGCAATCCGCATCCGCGGAGCAAGGCTTGGTCGTGTCCGTCGGAACGGCCCCGGCCAGGTAGACCAGGCAGTCGGCATAGCTGACCTGCTGGTCATCCACGAGGCGGTCGTCGAGCTTCCCCTCGAGGTCCCCGACCCCCTCGATCTTGTTGAGCTCGAAACCGGAAATCTCGGCCTTGGCCGGAAGACCCGCCAGCACCATGCCGGCTGCTACCGGCAGAACGAACCAGATTCTAGGCATCACGTCACCTCCCACGCCACGGGCGGTTTTACCATGCAACACCCGTACCAGCAACATATTCCCCCTGCGGGCGTGAGCGCCCGATTCGCCGCATGATCGGCCTGTGGAGCGGCTGGGCGCGGGGTCGGGAATCTCACGGTCTACCGCACGGAACCTTCCGGCAGGCCCGGTGCAAACCCCACGGAAGTTGCCTTTTTGTCAAAAAGCGGGGACCCCTGCAAACGGGGTGGACATATTGTCAACTTCCTGGGAAACGGGGGCAGCCTCGGCGCCCTCAGTGCTTCAGCAGCAGCTCTGCGATCTGGACCGCGTTGAGGGCAGCCCCTTTGAGGATGTTGTCCGCGACGATCCACAGGTTGAACGCATTCTCGGCCCCGGAAATGTCCTTGCGGATGCGCCCCACGAGGACATCATCCTCCTCCACGCCGTCGATCGGTACCGGGTAGATGCCTTCCGCCGGGTCATCCATGACCCGAAGCCCGGGGAAGCCTGAAAGCGCGTTGCGCAGCTCTTCGACCGACGGAGCGGCCTCGGTCTCGATGGTGACCGACTCGCTGTGGCAGGCAAACGTGGGCACCCGGACCGCGGTACAGGACACACCGAGCTCCGGAACGCCCAGGATCTTCCGCGTCTCGTTGGTGACTTTCATCTCCTCGTCGGTGTAGCCGTTGTCCAGGAACTTCCCGATCTGGGGGATGGCGTTGAACGCGATCTGCCTGGGGAAGACGTTGGATTCGATCTTTGCCTGGTTGAACAGGGCAATCGCCTGGGTGGACAGCTCGTCGATCCCCTTCTGCCCGGCACCGCTCACCGACTGGTAAGTCGACACGACCACACGCCTGAGGCCGAAACGGTCGAGAATCGGCTTGAGCACCACCACGAGCTGGATGGTCGAGCAGTTGGGATTGGCGATATACCCCGAGTGGCGAAACGCATCATCCGGGTTGATCTCGGGCACGACAAGGGGAACTTCCGGGTCCATCCGGAAGGCCGAGCTGTTGTCCACGACGACGGCCTGGCTCCCCCTCGCCCACTCCCGGAGCAGGGCGCTCACGTCCTTGCCCGCCGAAGCAAGCGCGATGTCCGTGTTCGCAAGAAAGGCCTCGCGGGTCAGCTTCTCCACGCGCACGGGGTCCCCGAACGCTTCCACCGTCGCTCCCGCTGAGCGCTCCGAGGCGAACAGGTGCAGTTCCCCCACCGGGAAACGCCGCTGCTCCAGCTTCTCGAGGATCTTCCTCCCCACCAACCCGGTAGCTCCTACCACAGAAACGCGCGGCAGCGCCATACGACACCTCCAATCTGACTGTTCGGAATCACCCACGAAGGTTACCGCGCCATGGGCCGGCTGCCATCCGTCACGCTCTAACGGTACTCTTCACCCAGCACTTCGTAGGCCTTGCGGGCATCGGAAACCCGAACGTACAGGACCCCCGACGCAGCATCGCGGGCAAGGCCGCCGTAGGCATAGTCGATGTTGACTCCCACGTCGGAAAGCTTGCGCCCGAGCCTGGCAAGCTGGCCGGGCTCGTTCTTGAGATCAATGACGAGGACTTCGTTCTCGACGACCAGGACGCCTGCATTGCCCAGAAGATGAACCGCCCGCATGGGTTCGTCCACGACCATCCGGACGACCGCGTGATCCACGGTGTCGGATACGCAGAACCCGATGATGTTGACCCCTTCCTCCTGGAGGTGCTGGCACACGTCGGCCAGGGTCCCGGGACGGTTCTTCAGGAAGATTGAGAGCTGCTTGACCACCTGCATGGTTTCCTCCACGCCGGCCCCCTTCCCGGCCGGCAAAACGGCGGATTGAATTCCGCCTGCCTCCGTTATAGCACAGGCCCGCCCATGCAACAACTCCGGCCGACGGCGACCCTTGCGGCAAGCCTCATCCACGGGCCCGAGATCGGCTCAGACCAGCGGCAGAGTGATGCGGAAGACGGCCCCGCCGAGCGCAGCGTCCCGCCCGTCGAGCAGCTCCAGGTTGCCGCCCATCTGCCGGGCGAGCCCCCGGGAAACCGTGAGCCCCAGCCCGAGACCGCCGGAGCGACGGGTGGAGAAGAACGGCTCGAAGATCCTCTCCCGGATGTCGTCCGGGACCCCGGTACCACTGTCTGCGATGTCGATCTGCCCCCCTTCGGACGTCGAGCGGAAGCGAAGCTCCACCACCTTGCGCTCGACGGATGGATTCTCCTTGAACACCTGTTCCGCGTTGTTGAGCAGGCTGTGCAGGATCCTCGCGACTGCGGAGCGGTCAGCAACGACATCGACCTCCCCGTTCGCCACGCCGGTTCGCAGCTCGATTCCGAGCCCCTGGAACCCCCCGGTCCGCAGCGAGCACACGTCCGCCAACGTACGCGAGAGGGGCATCCGGCCAAGCACGGGTGCGGGGATGGCCGAGAAGAAGGCCATGTTCTCCACGAGCTGGGACAGCTTGACCGCCTGCTCGTAGACGCGGGTGACGTACCGTTCCCGCTTCTCGGGTGGGAGGTTCGGGTTCTTCAACAGGTCGGCAAAACCGATGATGGCCGCCAGCGGGTTGTTGAAATCATGAACGATCCGCCCGAGCAGGCGCGAGAAGGACTGATCCGGGTTTCCTCCCAGCAGCAGGTTGCTGTTCTCACCAGTGGACATTGCACCTCCTCGTGCCAGGATGCGCGCGGCACTGTCCGGCAGCCTCGGGAATACCCTTCCGCCCATACAACGACACGGGTTCCTCGATGCATCCTGCTTACAATTCCAATTCGCATGGAAAATCCGCTGCTGTCAAGCGCGAAGAACCCATATCCATGGTAGACGAAGCAGCGTCCCGCTGTGTACCGCCCCTACTCCTCCCCGGGTCTGCGCGCATTCCAGACCGTGAGCGTGAGCAGCACGGATGCCACCGACGTCGCGATCCAGAACCAGAAGCAGGGGGCGAAATCGTACGTCACGTGGCCATCTACCATGGTCCGGCCGGCATCGATGAGAATGCCGCTGGTCGTGTCCTGGATCGCGGCTCCGACGTAGGACAGCCCGCCGATCATCCCCATGGCTGCCCCGGTGACCTCCTCCCGGCAGATGTCGACGGCCATGAGCCCCCCCAGGAACGCGACCAGCACGCCGATCGCAAACCCCAGCAGGCCCAGCAGCAGGTAGTCGACCCACACGCACCCCGGAGGAACCAGGAACAACCCGACGAGCGCACCGACGTTCAGGAGCCCGAAAAGCAGGGCGGGAACATTGCGGTCCGACCGGAAGAAACGGTCCGAGATGAACCCGCAGGCCACGGCCCCCAGGACCGTGAACACGAAGTAGAACGACTGGGCCGCCCCCGCGGACATGAGGTCATATCCACGCGCTTCCTGGAAGTACAGCATGCCCCACGAGTTCACACCGTATCGAACGACGTACATCAGCGAGCTTGCGATCCCTAAAACCCAGATGGCAGGACGCTTGAGCACCTCGAGCTGTGCCTGGGCCAGCGTGATGCGATTGCCGACCGGAGGCACCGGATCGTCCCGGTAGTCCGCGACCGCAGGCAACCCGAGCGTCTGCGGCCTGTCCGCCATGGTGTGGTACATGACCAGGGCGGAGATGGCACACGCAAGGCCGGGCCCCCAGAAACCCCACCGCCATCCCAGCCAGGTGACGAGCGCTGCCGTCGCGTACGACGTCAGGCCGGACCCGATGCCGTGGCTGGCGCTCCAGACCCCGTACCGGGTCCCCATCTCCTTGCGGGAGAACCACTGGGACAGCGATACCACGCTCGGGGCCGAGCCGACCGACTGGAACCAGCCGTTCATCCCCCAGAAGAGCAGCATGATCCAGAACGCCGACGAGAATCCGACCGCCAGGTTGGCCGCGGCGGACAGGAGCAACGCGGTTGACATGAACCGGGCGATGTTGGCCCGGTCGGAAATGAACCCGTTGATGGCCTTGCCGATGGCGTAGGTCCCGAGCAGTGCGGAGCCCACGTAACCGAACTCGGTGGCGGACAGCAACCCCTCGTCGAGCACCGGCTTCTTCACGACGGCCAGGTTGATCCGGCCGACATAGAACATCCCGTAGCCCAGAGTCACGGACAGGAAGACGCTCCAGCGCTTCTTCTCATAGATGCGCCGGATCTCCTCGGGGTCGGTGGAAACGGGGGGACGGTCCGGGCGGGTCCGGAAGAAGTCGAGCACACCTTTCATACCCTCCCCTGTACTCTGCGCGTGCGTGGCGGGTCAAGGCAAAAAGCGGCGCAGACGGCCGAACCAGTCCGGGTGGGGACCGCCCAGCGCTTCTTCGAGCGCGTCGACCAGCACCCGCGGCGTAGCGGGCCGGGCAGCGGGAAGATGTGCGAGGGCTCGGTGCAGGACCTCCTGCACGCGCAGCCGGGCGCCTTCATCCAAGTCGTGCCTCGGGGGAAGGGCATCTGCGGCATCGATGAGCTGCATGGCGAGGGTGGACTCGGGGCGCCCTTCACCGAACGGCCCGAATCCGGCCAGGAGATGGAAGATCAGCGCGGCAAGGGAATAAGCATCCGCGGCCGGTGTGACCGGTGCTCCGTCCCCCACTTCCGGGGCCACGTACCCGGGAGTCCCGGCAAGCTGGGCGGGATCCGTCAGCCCCTCCGCCTCCCCCTTCCTGCGGACCATCCCCAGGTCCACGATCACGGAGGAAAGTGATTCCCCGGCACCGTCCACCATCACCTGCGACGGTGACATGTCGCGCATGAGGAAGCCGGCCCGGTGCAGTGACTCCATTCCCTCCGCCACCTGCCGTGCGAGGCTGCGCACTTCCTGGACCGACAGCCTCTCCCCCCGGTCGAGGAGCAACGTGAGGGGAACTCCGGGAACCAGCTCCTTGATCAGGCAGAAGGAGCGCAGCGCCGGGTCAAACCCCATGGTCACGAGTCGGACCACGCCAGGGCAGCGCACCGCGGCCAGCACCTCCCCTTCGATCTGGAGCCTTTCCTCGACCCGCAGATCGAGGGCATCCCGCCTCGCCATCTTGACCGCGACGCGTTGCCCGGTCGACTGCTCCAGCCCGGCATAGACCTCGCCCTGGCCTCCTGTCGCCAGCAGCGCGGTCAGACGGAAGCGCCCCAGAACCAGGCTGCCGAGACGCTCTGCGCTCAAGCCGCTACTCCCCCTTCTTCGAGTGGGCCACCTGGTTGAGCCAGTGCTGGAGGGTTGCCACGACCATGGAAATCGCGACCTCGTTCATCCCGCCCTCGGGGATGATGAGGTCCGCATACCGCTTGGTCGGCTCGACGAACGTCAGGTGCATGGGGCGCACGGTGGCCATGTACTGGTCCACGACGTGGTCGAACTCCCGCCCGCGCTCCCGGATGTCCCGGGAAAGACGGCGGACGATGCGGATGTCGTCGTCGGTCTCGACGAAGATCTTGACGTCCATCAGGTTGCGAAGGCCTTCGTCCCAGAGGGCGAGGATCCCTTCCACGATGATGACTTCGGCGGGATCGATGAGTTGGTAGTCCCCGGTCCTCGTGGAGGTGACGAACGAGTAGACCGGCTTGCGGACGGCTTCCCCGCGGCGAAGTTGGGTCACGTGGTCGCGCAAAAACGCGAACTCGACCGCGTCGGGATGATCGAAGTTGTGCCGGCGCCGTTCGGGCAGGGTCAGGTGGCTCAGATCCCGGTAGTAGGAATCCTGGTCGAGCATGGCAACCTTGTCGGTCCCGACCGAGGACATGATCTTCCGGGCCACGGTGGTTTTTCCCGAGCCGGTTCCTCCAGCGATTCCGATGATGAGTGGCCTGGACAGATTCTCGATCATCGCGTCTCCAGCGGGCTGCACACGAGCTGCAGGTTGGAAATCCGGTCGTCCGCCTTCCCCTTGATCCCGGTGACGACATAGCCCGGCGGGCAGGTCAGCCGGAACGGGGTTCCGTCACCGCTGCCCACGGGGGACGTGAAATGGGAGGTGGCACCGAGCTCCACCTGCTTGCGCCCCAGTGTTTCCATGAGCTGAGCAGGGGACATGCCGGCCAGCCGCTCACTGTCCGCCGCTCTCTCTGCGGACTTGCACGAGTCGCAGCCCCCTGCGGCCGCAGCGGCCCCGGGTTCTCCAGCGGGCACGGTCCCTGCCACCATGGAAGCATCGATGGACACGCGCTGCACCTCCACCCCGTCGACTGCTGCCGACAGGAAGAGGGAGGTGAGGTCCAGGGTCTGTGGAAGAGGCCGCTCGCGGCCGAGCTCCAGCCGGTAGCTGCCCTTGTCCACGGCCACGTACAGCTCCTCGGACCAGAGCATCTTCTTGTCCGAGCGACCGCGGTGCAGCGCGAACCGGAACCAGAAGATCCCCGCGACCGGGGCCCCCTTCTCATCCGAGAGCTGCCCGGTGAACACCAGCGTCCGGGCCGATGCCGCCAACGCAATGTCCGGCACCGCAATCACGGCGACCGTGGCGAGCAGGACCGAACCTACGACGAGCCGAACCGGGAGAACGCGCATACCCCCCTCCTGGAAGCGCCGCCATTCTGCTCAATGAGAGCACAAATTGCAACAGCCAACCGCCCGATTCCGCGCGGCTCAGTTCTTGTCGAAGTGGAAGAGGAAACCGGCCGTGGCGGCCCAGTACCACAGGGAGGCTTCGGATTCGCTGCCGCCGGTGGACATGAACCCGTTGTAGTAGATCCCGGTATCCGCAAACACGGACAGCAGGTCCGCAAACGAGTGCTCGTACCCGGCCCCGCCGCCCCCGTAGATACCGGCCCGGTTGGTCCCGTCGGGATTGGCATCGTCCGCGATGTAGTCGGTGAATCCGACCTTGCCCTGGACGAATACGCGGTCCCGGCTCTTCTCGCCCCCGTACACGTTGAAGCGCAGGCCGACACCCATATTGAGCAGGCCGTCATCCTCCCGAATCTTGTACTCGGCCCCCTTGTTCGGGTAGTTGCTCGGCTTCCCCTGGATGCGCGTGTACCAGTACATGAATTCGCCGGTGAGGTAGAAGTTCCTGAGCAGGCGATACTGCCCGGTTCCCCCCCACCCCCAGCCGAACGCCATGTCGTACTCGGTCCGCCCCGACGAGTCGGTGCGCAGCGCACTCATGGTGTTGTAGGGCAGGAGCCCGAACTTGAGCCCCACGCCATACCGCCGCACCTTGGGTTCCGCAGCCTTGGCCTTGGCCGGCTTCTTCTTCGACCCCTTCTTCTTCGTCTTCTGTTTGGGCGTAGCGGGCTGGCCGTCATCCGTCGTGCGGCTGTCCCCCGTGTCCACCGATACCGTCCCGGTCGGCTTCTTGGTACCTACGGCGTGGGTCTTCATCTTGCCCGACGTCGACTTGCGCTCGGTGACCTCGGGGTCTTCCTGGCCCAGGGCCGAAAGGGCGAATGTGCAAAGCATGAACGCTGTCATCGCCGCCTGGAGCAGTCCTCTTGTCCACATGGTGATTCCTCCATCGCTTCCGGGTCCGTCGTATACCACGAAGGGCCGCTGGACGTCCAGCGAATCGGCCTATTCACGCGTTCCGGTTTGCATCCTGGCTACCGGCGTGGTAAGTAGTGTGCCCGCTGTTGAGACAGGAGACGACATGGACAACGCAGGTTCCCGATTCATCACTGTAGAGCTCCCCGACGGAAACGAGATCCAGCACGCGGCCGGTACCACCCCGCTCCAGGTCGCACAGGCGATTTCGGGCGGTCTGGCCCGGGCTGCCGTGGCGGCCAAGGTCGATGGACGGCTCGTGGACCTCTCGGTCCCCCTTTATGCCGACTGTTCGCTTCGCATCCTCACCTTCTCCGACCGGGAAGGGGTGGAGGTGTTCCGGCACACCAGCGCACACCTCCTGGCTCAGGCCGTCCTCCAGCTCTTTCCCGATGCCCGACCCACCATCGGTCCTCCGGTGGACGAGGGCTTCTACTATGACTTCGACCACGCCCCGTTCTCCGAAAACGACCTCGAGCGGATCGAGAACCGGATGGCCGAGCTGGCCGGGAAGGACCAGAAGATCGAGCGGGTCGAGCTGTCCAGCGAGCAGGCTCTCGAGCTGTTCCGGGACAACCGGTACAAGGTCGAGATGATAAAGGACCTTCCCGAGGGACAGATCTCCGCATATCGCCAGGGGGAGTTCATCGACCTCTGCCGGGGGCCGCACCTGCCGTCCACCGCGGCCATCAAGGCCATCAAGGTGCTCAAGGTGGCCGGGGCCTACTGGCGGGGAGATTCCCGCAACCCCCAGCTCCAGCGAATCTACGCCATCACCTTCCCCAAGAAGGAGATGCTCAAGCAGCATCTCGAGATGCTCGAGGAGGCCAAGCTCCGCGACCACCGCAAGATAGGCCGCGAGCTCGAGCTGTTCTCGTTCCACGACGAGGGCCCGGGGTTCCCGTTCTGGCACAACAACGGCATGATCCTCAAGGAAGAGGTCGTCCGCTACTGGCGGTCGGTCCATCGCCGGGAAGGATACTCGGAGATCTCGACCCCGCTCATCCTGGACGAGTCGCTCTGGCACCGCTCGGGCCACTGGGACCACTACAAGAAGAACATGTACTTCACCAGCATCGACGAGAGGCCGTTCGCGGTCAAGCCGATGAACTGCCCCGGCGGGCTGCTGGTGTTCACCTCGTGCCGGCATTCGTACCGGGATCTTCCGGCCCGGCTCGCCGAGCTCGGGACCGTGCACCGGCACGAGATGTCGGGCGTTCTGCACGGGCTGTTCCGGGTCCGCTGCTTCACCCAGGACGATGCCCACATCTACTGCACCAAGGACCAGCTCCCGGACGAAGTGATCGGGGTCGTGCGCCTGGTGTTCGAGATCTACAAGACCTTCGGGTTCTCGGATGTCCGGGTCGAGCTATCCACCCGGCCGGAAGGACGGATCGGCAGCGACGAGATCTGGGACCGGGCCGAGGGGGCGCTGGAACATGCGCTCAAGACCCTCGCAATCCAGTATGAGCTGAACCCGGGTGACGGGGCATTCTACGGTCCAAAGATCGACTTCCACATCCGGGACTGCATGGGCCGCTCCTGGCAGTGCGGAACTGTCCAGGTAGACTTCTCCATGCCGTCCGAAGAGCGGTTCAACGCGTTCTACGAAGGGGCCGACGGCAAGCGGCACCAGTGCGTCATGGTGCACCGGGCGATTCTCGGCAGCCTCGAGCGATTCATCGGCATCCTGCTGGAGCACCATGCGGGCAAGCTCCCGCTCTGGCTGTCCCCGCGGCAGGTCTGCGTGCTGCCCATTGCGGAAGCTCATCTCGATTATGCGCGCAAGGTGGCCGACCGGCTGAAGGAAGCCGGGCTTCGCGTGCGCCTGGACGACCGGAACGAGACCGTGAGCAAGAAGGTCCGCGAGGCCCAGCTCGACCGGTTCAACTACCAGGCCGTGGTCGGACAGCGGGAAGCCGAGCAGGATGCCGTGTCGATCCGCACCCGGGGCAACAAGCAGCTCGGAGCCCTCCCCGTGGCCGAGTTCATTGCCAGGTGCCAGGCCGAGATCGCGTCCAGGGAGATCACCGGTGAGTAACCCCACGACCCCCGCTGCGGGAATCGTTGCCCCCCACTCCTCCCGCTTTGAGGATGAAGGCATCGCACGAAATCGGGCGGTCCGCCTGCTGGAAAAGCGCCTGGACAACCGCCGGGGGAGCATGCTCTTCATCGGGGCATGCCTCCCCGAGGTCGCCATGCACGTGGCCGCCAACGGGCTCTTCATTACCGTGGTCGAATCAGACCCGGAGCGGATGGAGGCCTTCATGGCACCGCTGCGGGCCAAGGGGGTGGACCACCAGGTATCGTGGGACCGCAGGCCGTACTCCGGCATCGAGTTCCTGTCCAGCTCCTATACCTACCTGTTGGCCTGGGACGGAATCGTGCCGGACATGGAGGTCATCCCGTTCCTCAAGAAGACCCGGCGGGACCTGAAGGTCGGCGGAACGCTCCTGTTGCGGCTCCCGGTTCTGCCTGAACCCACGTTGGCGCTGCCTCGCGCGGCGGAGCTGCTGGCCCGGCTTCCGGAAGGGATCCGCGGGCCGCTCCTGCGCTCAGGGCGGCTTCTGTCCACTTTCCTGTCGCCGGGCAAGGCGATATCCCGCAACCAGCTCCTGGAGCAGGCCGCCCGGATCTACAATCTCGATTCGGTAGAAACGCTGTCGGTGCTTTCAGGCCGGTCGGACAATCTGCCAGGACCCCTTGCCGCTGCCATCTCGCTCCTCCCCCGCCCCGTCGTCGACGCCCTCGACGAGAAGTTCTCCTCCACTCCGAAGCTGGCCGATGCCCTGGCCGCCTCCGCCCTGTTCTGCTTCGCCAAGTCCCGCGAATTCGGTCACGTGTTCCGGGTGTGATCGCGGTCCGTCCGCAGCCAGCACCGCTCCGGCCGCCAGGTTACTTAGCCTCGATGTGTGCGATCATGGCGTTGAATCCCAGCTCCCGCCAGAACTTGTCCACCACGAACTTCCACACGATGTTGGGGGGGAGGAAGGAGCTGAACCCGGACACATCGATCTCGGGCAGGGGGAAGCTGGTCAGGACGTTGTTTGCAAAGCCGTCCAGCAGTTGGGGAAGCAGCACGCCCTGGATGATCATGGTCATGAGCACCTCGGCCCCCTTGAGGTTGTCCGAGATGTAGGTCATCTGGGCCACGATGGGGTCGATCTTCCCGATCCCCAGCGACAGCTCCTGGCTGCCGTTGTTGTCCACGATCTGGATGGTTGCTTCAGCGGCCGCACTCACGAACATGCCCATGGTGACCGGCTCGCTGAGCAGCTTCATGTTCAGCTCGACGTAAAGGTCGCCGATCTGCATCTGGAGCTGCTTGTCGAACTGGTCGTTGCACGACGTGATGATCGGCGGCAGGAAGAACTCGGTGCGGGCCGTGATGTCCTTGATGCCCAGATCCTCGAGGCTGTTGATGCCGAAGTCCTGCAGCATGGTCGGGTCGATGAACTGGTCGACCGGTAGCTGCATGTCGAGCAACCCCGACCACCACGCCGCAAAGAGCACCTCGTTGATGAGGTCGTCATGGATGGCCATGATGGCGAACTTCTCCTTGTCCATGACGAAGTTCTCCGGGACCCACTTGAGACACGAGGCCCGGCCGATGGAGCCGAGGGGGTTCTTGTTGATGTTCTTCGGTGCCAGCACTGCGGCATCGAGACGGACTTCGACGCCGGTGTGGTCGAAGATGAGCTCCCGTAGCGAGGCCACCAGCGACAGCTCTACCGGCGGCGCATTGGGATTGAGCGGGTTGGGAATCGAGAGCTGCTGGTTGAGCGCCAGCGCCTCCAGCAGGCCCCCTGCGACAGCCTGGACCTGTTCATCCACCATCTTCATCGCGGTCTGCTCGAGTGTGCTGACATAGCTGCCCACGAACCAGTCCACCAGCCAGCCGAACAGGAAGCCGAGGATGCCGTCGATATTGACCTCGAGGCCGTAGATACCGATGAAGTTCTCGTAGGGCGACATCTTGACCTTGCCGTTCTCGACCCAGACGTTGAGCCCTTCCCACATCTGGAGCTCATCGATCACGACGTCCCCGGACACGTCGGGGCAGAAGTCGATGAACAGGACCTTGCAGGTTCCCTTGGCCTCGACGTGGACCTTGATCTTGTACACGTGAACCTCGGCCAGGATGCCTCCGTTGATGGTATCCAGGTGGACCACCGGAGGACCGTAGCTGAACGGCCCAAGGTACACCTTGTACGGCCCGGCCGATGCAACCGGATTCGGGATGAAGCTGCCCAGGTCGAGCTTCTTGAGCGCCATCTCCGCAATCGTCGACAGGTTGTCCGGCTTCGAGTAGTCGTGCGGCAGCTTGTCGAAAAACTCGTCCGCGAGGTGGAACAGGATGCCATCCTTGAACTTCGAGCCCTCGGGATCGTTGATGTCGACCTTGAACCAAACCGGTGAGTAGTAGAACGCCTGGACGAGCCAGGTCTTGAACCCGTTGGGATCCTCGGCCACAGCGACGATGAGGTTCATCCCCTGCACTGCGGAGATCGGGTAGATGAAGTCGCCGTTTTCGTCGAGCGGGACCTTCTTCCCGTTGATGGTGAATGAGGCGATGCCGCTCACCGGGTCGATCACGTTGCCGACCACATTGACCGACGGCTTGCCCTGGAGAGTGGCCCCGCGGGACGGGAACTTGATGGTGATGACCGGCCCGTAGCCGTCGACGTTGATCTCCTTCTGGCCGCACACCTTGGGGTTCTCCTCCAGGCAGGCCTGGAACAGGAAGATCCCCTCGGTTTCAAACTTGTACTTCATGTCCCCCTTGGGCAGGATTCCCGCGTCAGGCGGCTGGTAGGTGATCGGAAGGAGCTTGACCCCTTCCACCGCGTTGCCGTACTGGTCGACGGCCGACACGATGAACTCCACCGTCTCGAACATGAAGTAGACCGGCTTGCTCGGTACCGCCTGGAGCTCGACGCCGACGGCCGGGCCGGGCACCACGGTCAGCAGGCGGGGAGTGAGGGTGAAGTACTCCCACTTCTCGTTCTGCGGCACGCAGATCACCTGGTAGGCACCGGCCTTGGTACCGCCGACGTTGAAGCCCTGGAGCGTGAGCCCGGGGGAGAGGAACACGGCGATGGGGTAGTCGGGCACGGTGTTGCCGAACGCGTCGACGGTCTTGCAGCTCACCTTGGTGGACTGCCCCGCGACGATGGAATCCTTTTCGAGCGTGGTCTCGATCTTCTTGGGAATTCCCCACCCCACGGTGAGCGTTGCCGGTGACTTGTCCTGGAGCCCCGATACCGGCTCGACGCACGCGACCTGGTAGGTGCCGATCTTGATGGCCACGATCTTCATGCCGAACAGGTCGAGGCCCACCTGCGGGTTGACCGCGACCTTGGCCGGAAGCTCGATCTTGTTGGAGTAGGCATCCTCGATGGCGCAGGTGACGAGGACGGTCTCGCCGGCCTTGACGTTGCTGCTGGAAAGACCGGTATCGATGACCGACGGCGTGCCCGGAGTCACGCTGATCGTCACCGGCGTCTCGTCGACCACTTCGCCGTCGGCCCACTTGGCACGGCAGGCGACGTTGTACTTGCCGACCTTGTAGAAGGTGATGGCCAGGTCGGCCACGTCGACATCGGCCGGTCCCGAAATCTGGAGGTAGGTGACGTAGGTCCCGTCCTCGAGGCCGGTGACCTGGCACTTCACGGGAAGTGCGATGCCTGCGGGCACGGAGTCCAGGTCGGTGTAGGTGGCCACCTTGACGGCCGGCTCGGGAAGCTCCGGCGCCACGTCGGGAGCCGGGGCATCCGGGGTCTGCCCGTCCGGGTTGCCGGTGGAATCGCCGTCCGGCCCGCCGAGCTTGTCGGGATCGTCCCCCTTCGTGTCTGTCCAAAGGCCGTCCCCGGTTCCCAGCTCTGCAACCGCGTCGGTGCTCGTCCCGGTCCGGTCATCCTCACCGGCATCGGGAGTCTCTCCGGACGTGTCCTGGACCTTGGTCGTGACTCCGCCGGAGCAACTCGCCAAAGCAACCAGGAGCGAGATCGCAACGCCAGCGAGCAGCCTTTTCATCTGATGCCTCCGCGAGAAAGCGTGGTGGCCCGGAGGGTACCCCCTTCCCAAGCAGGAGTATTCTATACGCGTTGAGAGGATCGTTGCAACAGCTACCAGTTCAGTGCGGCAAATCCGAGGAGAAGCCCGGCGAGCGCCACCAGGGTTCCGGCCGCGGTCCACATCCACAGGGGGACTCCGGCGTGCTCCCGGGTGAACTGCCGGACGAGCTTGTCGACGGCCGACTCGGGGAGGTTCCACTTGTAGGCGGCCACGGTGATGTTGTCATGGCCCCCCCGGCGATTGGCCAGGGCCACGAGCCTCTCGCACGCGACCTGGGCAGGAAAGAGCTTGAAGGCCTTGGCGATCTCCTGCCCGGAGACCTTTTCATACAGGCCGTCGGAGCAGAGGACCAGGACATCAAACTGGGCAAGCTTCAGGGGTGTACGGCGGACTTCGGGCTCCAGCTCCGGTGCAACTCCGATGGCCCGCGTGAGCAGGTGGGCATCGGGATGGCCCCGTGCTTCCCTGGCTTCGAGCTTGCCGCTGGCCACGAGGTCCTGGACCCGGCTATGGTCCGCAGTCAGCCTCACGGCCCGCCCCTGCCTCAGGAGGTAGAGCCGGGAATCCCCGGCATGGCCGATGAAGGCATTGCTCCCCTGCATCACGACGGTCAGCAAGGTGGTTCCCATGTGCCGATGCTCGGGATCGCTCTGGGCCGCGCGGTACACCTCCGTGTTGGCCTTGAACAGGGACTGTTCCAGGAGGCTGCGAACCTGGTGCGGGTCCTTCCACTCGATGTCCGCAAACTCCATCTCGTGAACGACCGTGTCCGCAGCCAACTCGCTCGCCACACGGCCCCCGTTGTGCCCCCCCATGCCGTCGGCAACGAGGAGCAGGATCGCCTGCGGCAGCTCGCGCACCAGCCCGAAATCTTCGTTTGCCTGACGAACCTGTCCACGATCGGTGGAAATGCCTGTGTCGAACGGCTTTGGTCGCTGCACGAACAAACCTCCGGCCCCTGCCGTCCAGGGGTGCTTCAACCACGCAACAGTACACAGTTGCACGGGGCCAGGTCAAGCGCGGTGCCAACCTCGCAAGCAGAACTCACTCCCGAGGCTCGGAGACTTCGTCGGGAGCGCACTCCCGAAGGCGGCAATAGTCCCGGAACAGCTCCCCGGCAAGGTAGCGGGTCCCCCGGCGGTCCTTCTTGCGCTGTGCGCGGACGTAGTCGTTCAGGACATTGCCTTGGGCATCCCGGTGACTGCCCGGGCGGGCCAGGTTCATGTGGGACCGCTTCACGCGTCCAGAGCCGACGTGGATGAACTCCACCGTTCCATCCTCGAACACGTCGGTGACGACTCCAACATGAGTGAGCGGATCGTCGTTGCGCCGGTTGTCGTTGCGATCGTACGTGTCGTCGAACATCACCAGGTCGCCTGGGGCCGGGGCTCCCCGATGGAGCAGTCCCTGGGCTTCGCACCAGGCATGGATGTTGGCCGTGCCCCCTTTTCCGAGGGCCCCGGACGGCCCCTCGCTGCACCCCTGAGCAGTCAGGGCCGCGTGAACCAGCTCCGAGCAGCGCATCGCAAAACGGACTCCTTCGACCTCCAGGATCCCCTCCTCGAAGAACCGGCGGGCCTCCCTCGCCAGACGCTCTCCGAACTCGGTCGGCTCTTCCGCCACATCCTGGAGATCCGGGAGGGGCGGCAGCGGCTCGGGCGGGACCGAATCTTCCGGGTCGGGAGGTCGCTGCTCGACCTGCTCCGGGGAAGGCTCCGGAACCGGCGGGGGAACGACCGGGCCGCTCCGCACCGTCGCACAGGCCGCGGTCAGCAGGAGGAGCAACGACGGCATCAGGATCATCGGCGGCAGGAGGATCATCGGCGGCGGGAGGATCATCGGCGGCGGGAGGATTGTCGACGTCAGCGGGGATCTCAAGGCAAACCTCCCGGCTCGAACCGGAAGACCGCCACGGTGACGGGCACCCCCAGGAACGGAACCCCATTTCCACGGTACATCGGGCGCAGTTGCGGCATCACTTCGGCCATCCCCTCCCTCTGGTGCCAGAGCGTACCATCTTCGAGCACGAAGAACGAGTTGGCCACGAAGTCCACCCCTTCCCGCTCCAGGTAGTCGGCGTAGCGGCGGGTCCGGATCACCTCCACGAACTCCCAGTCGTTGACCAGCCCGTCGAGGTTGATGACCGGGCGATGCGAGAAGTACCCCAGCACGCCGGCATCCCAGGAGGCGACCACCGAGTCGGCCGGGGTGTTTGCGTTCAGCCACTCGGCAGCAGCCCGCCCTTCCCGCTGGATGGCCCGGGACACGAAATAACCCGGCTCGTCCCGCAACATGTCCCGTGTCAACCAGGCGCACGAGGCCACGACCGCTGCGACGAGCACCGGAGCGCCTCGTCGCGTCCACGTCCACATCGTTGCCGCTGCCGTCGAAGTCGCATCGGCCGACCGTGGGCTGGAGAAGATGGTCGATGGTCGATGGTCGACTTGTCCGTCGCAGCCCGACCTGTCCTGCGAAGCCTTGGCGAAGCAGGAAGGGCGAAGCAGGACGGTCGCCGGTGAGGCGGCTGGACGGGGCCGGTGCAGGTGCCCGACCGCCAGGGCGGCCAGGTGCGCGGCCAGGAGGGTTTCGAGCAGGTAGTACCAGGAGTAAGATTCCGCCACACCGCCCCGGGCCGCGACGTAGTGGATTGCAGCCGCTGCGGCCAGGAGACGGTACGTGCTGCGGGCTGCGTCAGGTACGATGTTCCGGCCCAGTTGCCAGGCGCCCCAGGCGACCGCGGCAAGCACGAGCGGCGACACGATTCTCAGGACCGGGATTCCGACCAGGAACTTGAGGCTGGGCAGCACCAGGCACAGGTTGTCATAGCGCTCGGAAAGGGTCATCGGCGACAGCGCAGTCTTGACGTAAGACGACACGGTGGTCGCGGTGCCGTGCTCGGCCAGGTTCCAGGCAAGCCACGCAGCAACCGGAAGCCCCATTGCCACGGCCCCGGCCAGGAGACTCCAGACCGTGTCCTTCACCCCGGCGCTGCCGCGGTCCCGCAGCCACGTCCGGGCCAGAAAGCACAGGGCAGGAACCACGAGGATCGCCAGGTCGAAGCGGCACAGGCAGGCGAGCCCGCCGGCAAGGCAGGTGCGGAGGAGCAGCTCCGTGCTCCGGGAACCGAGCAGATCCCGCCAGCCGGCCAGGAATGCCAGCACCAGGAGTATGCCTGCGGCCGACTCCATACCCGACAGCCAGAACCGGGACAGCGCCCACGGGTTGAACAGGACCAGGAGCGCCGCAGCGCGGGCAAGGGGGCCGGCCAATGGCACGAGAAGATGTCGCAGCCACGCCACCGCACCGACGGCAAGGATCAGGGCCGAAAGCTGGGTCAGTGTCACGAAGGCGGCATCCCCGGCAGGGGACAGGCGGTGGAGCACCACCAGCATGCTGAGCCACAGCGGATGAAACCCGTTGGTTCGGTGGATGCCATCGAACGAGACGATCCCGGACAGGTCGGTGTTGCGGGCAATCTGCAGGTAGTAGTAGGCATCATCGACCACGAAGGTGAATCCGCGGTCCGGGTCGAGCACCACGAGCAGGCAGAGGGACAGCATGGCGACGGCAGTGAGCCAGTAGGGAAGGTCTGCCCGTTCGAACCGGGAGGTTCTCAGGCCCGAAACTGCCAGGCCCACGCAGACCCCCCAGGCACACGAACCGGCCACCCACCACATCGCCCCCTCCTCGTGGGATGCGTCCCCGGAATACGGATCCGATTATGCTGACGTCATGCCAGTGGTCAACGCTTTGGCTTGACGGGCACGAGAGGTTTGAGCTCCATCTTGGTGTGACAGACCCGCAGGTCGGTCCGATTCTGGTCGTAGCAGGCAAACAGCGATGCCAGGCTGATGTCTTCAGGGTTTTCGGGCCCGCGATGGGTAGCGGTGTTGCGGTCGAGCAGGCGGGTCATGCGGTTGCGGAGCCGCCGTTCCTCCCGGTACCAGTACCACTTGCGCTTGTCCTGCGGGCAGGTGGAGATCTCGACGGCCGGCTTTCCGTCCGGGTCGACGAGCGGGGCGCCCCACCGCATCTCGGGGCAGTGGTAGGGGTCGAACGACAGCTCGTACACCCGGGTCATCAGGTCAGTCAGGGTCAGCGTGACCTTTTCTCCTGCGGAATTGGTGTACGCGAAATGGCATTCGGGGCTTGCCACTGACGAGTTCCATATGCGCACGAGGTCGGCGTAAAGCTGGAGCGGCTCCCCCTGGTACCGGAGCCTGGCGTTCTTCTCGTACGCCATGTTGATGCTCTTGGTGACCAGGTCCCGCAGCGCAAACACCGAGTAGCGCAGGCGGGCGTCGCGGCCGGGAGTCGCGTATTCCTCCCACAGCCCTTCCGCCCCATAGATGTTGGGCGGGAGGTCCACCGGGTGAGGCTTCTGGTGCATCCCGAACGCCAGCGCCTCGTCGACCGAACCGATACGCTCCTGGATGAACATGCAGAACGAGTTGAGGCTGTTGGAAAGGTCCTCTACCGGGAAGACGTAGAGCCCGTTCTTCGAAATGCGGGCCCGCACCCACTCGTGGTAGGTCAGCTCGAACTGGTCATACTGAAACTTGCCCTGGTACTGGGCCGTGGCGCTGAAGGCATACGATTCCCTGTTGAGCAACCGCTCGATACGGAACCCTCCGGTGGCCTCGTCGGTCACCTGCACGCGGAAATGGCGCCAGGCTCGGAATCCCCCCCCGAAGCGGGCCGTTCCGACCGCGTACGACGGGTTCCAGACCTTCTTGGTGAACGTGCCGTCCGGGTGGCCGTCGAGCAAGTAGATGTCGCCGTTGATGTTGTCGACCTTGTAGACGATGAGCACGTGGCCGTTGGGGTCGTAGTAGACGGTCCCCGGGATCAGGCTGTCGATGGTCACGTCGATCGGGTACGTGTCGGTTCCTTCGAGCGATGCGTCCATGCGGTAGGCGGATGAGCTGACCGCGCTGAGCAATCCGTCAAGAAAGGAGGGGAAGTCCTTGTACTGGCTGAAGTCCTTGAACTCGCGCGGCCGGTTCCCCGCCTTGTAGCGATGTCCCTTGTTGGCCACGAAGGACATGGGGCGGCCGGTCTTGTAGGTGAAGTAGGCCCGCATGGCATAGGGGAGGTTGGCGCAGTCGAGCAGCACGTTGAGGTCGTTGTCCGACTCGGTCCACAGCGGGTTGATCGTGGGATCCTTGAGTCCATTGATCAGCCGGAAGCTCTTCCTCTCCCGTGCTTCACCGATCGCCTTGACCCAGGCCGAGAAATCGAGCTCGGCCTGGCGGTCCCACACCCGCTCGATCTTCCAGGCACCGGAGGTGAATCCGGCCCCCCGCACCTGGGAGATCGGCTTGACGTCGTTCTGCGCCGCGAAAGCGGTCGGGGAGAACAACGCTGCCATCATCACTGCCAACGACATGAGGAGAAGGTTCTTCATGGTCGACCGCCTCTACGCTCCAGGCCGCAATGGCCCTCCAGCGTCACCCATCACTGAAAATATAGCACCGCTTCCGCCGGCCTTCCAAATTGCCGACATGTTCCTGCGCAAGACCGCGGACGTGCGAGGGTTGCCGGAGGCATGTTCCGTGTGTTATGTCACGCCGTGAGTCGATGGCTGCCAGGGGAGGGAGAAATGGCCGGCGAGTACCCGTACAAGCACATCGTGGACCGAACCTTGAAGATCGCGTTCAAACCGTCGGAATTCTGGGCCGAGACGAGCCAGGAGAACGTCACCGCCTCGGAGTGCTTCCTGCGCTACCTCCTCGTCATCCAGGCCATCCCGGCAGCAGCGACCTTCCTGGGGCTCGTGCTGTTCGGGTACAGCGCAGGGCCTCTGGGGAGCGTGAGCGTGCCCATCGGCCGGGCGCTCGGGGCCGGCATTACCGCCTATGTCCAGGGCCTTGCGGCCGTGGGGCTGGCCGGATGGCTGGCCTCGTTCCTCGCCCCGAAGTTCGGCGGGGCCTCGAGCCTGGACCGGGGAATCACGTTGATGACCATGGCGTTCCTTCCGGCAGCGGCGGCAGGCATCCTGATGCTGGTCCCTTCTCTGAGCCTGCTGTCCGGCCTCGTGGGGCTCTACTCCCTCTACCTCGCCTGGGTCGGAATCGGCCCGATGATGGGGATTCCCGACGATCGCAAAGTCCCGTACGCGGTCGTCCTGTTCCTTGCTGCGGTGCTCATCGTGTCGTTGTTCACCGTGATGAGCCGCAAGGCGGTGTGGTGATGAGAAAGGTCCGGACCTCCCTGGCACTCTCGTGGATCCTGTTTGCCTGTGCGTGCGCCACCACCGCCCCTGTGCAGGCGGATTCGCCACTGGTCTACCCGGCAGCCCGCAAGGCCGACCTGGTGACCGACTACCATGGAACCATGGTGGCGGAACCCTATGGCTGGATGGAGGAGGAAGGCACTCCCGAGCTTGCTGCCTGGATCGAGGCGCAGAACCGGCTCACCCAGGGCTGGCTCGATGCCACAGGCCTGGTGAAGCCGCTCTTCGACCGTCTGTCGAAGCTGTGGAGCTTCGAGCGCTGGACCACTCCGTTCCGTCGCGGACCGTACTACTTCTATTTCCACAATGACGGGCTCCAGAACCAGGATGTCCTGTTCGTGCAGGAAGGGCTGCAGGGGGCACCTCGGGTGCTTCTCGACCCCAACACCATGAGCCAGGACGGCACCACCGCGGTCAGCGGCCTGTCGGTGAGCCGGGACGGGAAGACCCTGGCCTACGCCGTGTCGGTGCACGGCAGCGACCGCCAGGAATGGCGCCTGCTCGAGGTTGCAACCGGCAAGGCACTGCCCGACGTGATCCGCTGGTGCAAGTTCTCGAGCCTGACCTGGGTCCCGGACGGAAGCGGGTTCTACTACGACCGCTTCCCGGAACCCGGCACGGTGCCGAAAGAGGACGAGAACAACTTCAGCCGCGTGTACTGGCATCGGATGGGAACCGAGCAGTCCGAGGATCCGTTGATCCTCGAACGGCCGGAGGAGAAGGAGCTCGGCTTCGGGTCCTACGTGACCGACGACGGGCGCTTCCTCGTGGTGATGGTCTACAGCGGGACCGACCCGCGCAGCGGCCTGTACTACTTTCCCCTCGACGAAGCATTTCAAACGAACGGAACGAACCTGGTGCGCCTCCTGGAACCGGGCGAGGCGATGTTCGCGTTCATCGAGAGCTCGGAGAAGACGTTCTTCGTCCAGACCGACCTCGAGGCCCCGAGGGGACGGGTGATCGCCATCGACCTGGACAAGCCCGAGCGCACCGCCTGGCGGGAGGTCATCGCGCAGAGCGCGGACGAGGTGATCGAGTCGGTCGTCATGGCCGGAGGGGGCGGGCTCGTGGTCAACCTGCTCAAGGATGCCTGGTTCCGGGTGCGGGTGTATGACCAGGCCGGGGGAAAGCGGTTCGATGTTCCGCTCCCGGAAATGGGGTCGGTCAGCGGGATGGCCGCCCGAAAAGGGGATGGGGAGGTGTTCTTTTCGTTCACGTCGTTCCTGAGGGCGCCTCAGGTGTGGCGGCTGGACATCGGGACAGCGAAGGTGGAGCCGCTGTTCACGCCGGCAATTCCGTTCGACACGGCTCCGTACGAGACCCGGCAGGTGTTCTACACGTCCAGGGACGGGACTCGGGTTCCGCTCTTCCTGACGCTGAAGCGAGGGTACGTTCCAGACGGGAACACTCCGGTGCTGCTGTACGGGTACGGAGGCTTCAACATCAACGTGACCCCCTACTTCAGCACCATGCGGCTGGTCTTCCTGGAGGCGGGCGGCATCCTGGCCCAGTCCAACCTGCGGGGAGGCTCGGAGTATGGCGAGGAGTGGCACAAGGCCGGCATGCTGGACCGGAAACAGAATGTGTTCGACGACTTTGTCGCTGCGGCCCGCCACCTGGTGGACGAGGGGTACACGAAGCCCGGGAAGCTGGCGATCATGGGGGGAAGCAACGGCGGCCTGCTGGTGTCCGCGTGCATGCTCCAGCAGCCCGACCTGTTCGGTGCGGTGCTCAACGTGGTGCCGGTGACCGACATGCTCCGCTACCACAAGTTCACCGTGGGGCGGTACTGGGTTCCGGAGTACGGCACTGCGGATGACCCGACGCAGTTCCCGTTCCTGTACGCCTACTCGCCGGTCCACAACGTGAAGGCAGGGACCGACTACCCGCCCTCCATGACCCTGACCGCGGACACCGACGACCGCGTAGTCCCATCCCACTCGTTCAAGTTTGCTGCGGCTCTGCAGGCCAATCCGGGTCAGAAACGCCCCGCCCTGCTCCGTGTGGAGACCAAGGCCGGGCACGGGGCCGGCAAACCCACGACCAAGAAGATCCAGGAAGCTGCAGACATGTTCGCGTTCGTGTTTCACCTGCTGGGGATGGAGCTTCGCTAGAAGCCCCCCCTTGGAACGGCAAGCCCCGACCCACGGAGGCATCGATGAGGAGGAACTTCCGAACGAAGCGCAACGAGGATCGCACGACCCGGCTCGAGGTTCCCCCCGCCCTCGCGGTGGCTTTGATCCTGGTGGCGGGATGCACGACGAGCATGACGCACCTGACCCCGTCCAAGGCCCTGCAGCCGGGGCACATGCAGATCACGGTCAACTACTCGATCCCCGTCCACACCAATCTGGCCGAAGGGGTGGTCGACGCGGCCGAGCTGCTCGAGGATCGCATAGAGAAGGACGAGCTGACCGGGGATCTGACCGAGGCCGAGTTCCGGACGATGCTCGATGCCGCGTTCAACTGGGCACTGTTCCTCACAGCGGGAAGCCCGGAGCTCCTGGGCCGTGTCGGTCTCTTCGGGTGGGATACCGGAGGTGCGGACCTCGGCATCCGGTACAACGGGACCACGGTCAAGGGCGACCTCAAGGTCGAGTTCTGGCGCTCTTCCAACGAAGTCTGGCACGCGGCTCTGGACGTGGGGTACGGCCACCAGTTCGCGGTCGTCGGCGACTTGCTCGAGTACGTGTCGCTGACCGAGTGGAGCCGGCACGACCTGGACATCATGCTGCCCGTCAGTGCGGAGCCGGGCAGGGTTTTCCGCTGGTATGTGGCACCTCGGGTCATGCTCTCCTGGATCAAGGCGGAAGCCAAGCCGGGTTCCGAGCTGCTCGACTATCTGCCGGAGAACCTGAAGGCCTACAATCCCTCGCAGTTCTTCGGGGATGAGGAGATGACCTACCTGGGCGGAACCACCGGCATCATGCTGGGCTACCGCTGGGTGTTCGTGAACCTCGAGATGACGGTCATGCGGCTCCTGTTCAAGCCGAAGATCCTGGATGAGCGGAAAGACTACGACGGCATCGTGTTCGCACCTGCAGTCGGGCTCACGGGCATGTGGTAACCCCGTTCCCGGTGGGATAGAATGGGGGACGAAATCTGGAGGTGAGCATGACGACCTTCCGCCTGATCCTTCTTGGAGTGCTCCTGCTGATGCTGGCAGGATTGCGGCTGCTGTCGGTGGGCAAGAAGCGGGGGACGCCGGCCTACCGGTGGCGCATGGCGTTGTGGGCTGCCTCGCTGACGGTGGCGGCAGCGGCCGGGGTGGTGTCGGTGTCACCTCCTGCGGCGGGGGAGTCTGTCAGCATGGGGGACATCCCGTTCCAGGAACCCGGCGGGCCTTCGTGGGAGGTCGTCCCCTCGGCTCAAGAGGAAGAAGAGGCCATCCTTCCCGCAGATTCCGCACCCGCAGAGGTCGAACCCTCTCAGATGATCAGTTGCTACTGCACAGTTGCGCCTACCAGCAGGTGGTGGTAGGGAACGGCGGTCGGGCGCCCTTCGCAGCGGGCCTACTTCTTCGCCCTCTCTCTCATCTTATTGATGTGGGAGGGCAGGACCGACAGGTAGAGCTCCTGCGGCGAAAGCGGAGAGAAGTCGTCGTTGTCGTCGAAGACGTCGGTGCCGAACCCGTTGCCGGCCTTGGGCTTGAGGTAGGCACCGATCTTCTCGAGGTCGGCTTCGCTGTATCCCTTGAGGTTGTTGTCCGGGGACACATTGTTGATCTGGTAGGACGGGGCATCGGATTGCGTGACCCAGTGGAGGGCTTCCCGTGCGTTGAAGCGAGTGGGCTGACGGTGGTCATGCAGAAACTGGATGCGCAGGTAGTGGGCGAGCAGATCGGGCAGGTAGGTCTTGGCTTCCCGTTCCTTCCACCAATTGTCGTCCCCGCACTCCTTGCCCGAGGCGAGGAGGACCGGAGCGTTCTTGTTGCAAATGTAGCTGTTGGGCGTTCCGTCGGTTCCTTCGCCGTCCGAGCTGGTGCCTGCCGGGAACTTGACCTTGCGCATGTTGAGGTCGAAGTCGCAGCGGGTCGTTGAGACCCCCGGGCCGTCTTCGTTGACGTAGTTCTGCTTGTCCGGCGGGACGTAGAACGGGGATTGCGTGATGTAGCAGCGGTTGGTTGGGCCCTCGATATCAATGAGCCAGTCCACGAACTCCAGGGCCGTTCCGTGGAAGCGGGCAATGGCACCGGCGGCATCGGCAAGGCCGTCGCCCACGCTGACGATGCCGAAATCGTCGGCATCGACAAGGCCTTTCTTGCGGTAGTGGTTGGCGATGTCCTTGAGCGCGTCCTGGGCAACGATGCCTCCGAAGTCCTCCTCGCCGCCCGAGACCTGTCCGCCGACGCCGCGGCCGGGGGGATTATAGATGATCACGACGGAATGCAGCTTCTCCGCCAGCTTGCCCGCACAGCAGGAGAACTGCTCGATTCCCGGAGTGAGCTGATCGGGAACCAGGATCACCGCGGGACAGGGATTGTCCTTGATGCACTCGGAGGGGACGTAGGATTCTGCGTACAGCGAGAGCGCACCGGATGCGACCCACTCCTGCTGCTGGGTCACCGGAACCGGAGGCGCCTGGGAATCCTCGGGGGCCGTCACGTCGGAACCGGATGGCAGGTCGCCGGCCACCTCGGCCGTGACCGAGCCGTCCACGGAGAGCCCTCCGCCGCCTTCGCCGCTGCAACTGAGCAGGATCACAAGGAAAACAACCGGGAAAACGCGCGAAATCATCGGCCACCTCGATAACCGAAGGCGAACCCAGTCTACCAGAAGGAAGGGGGAAGGCAAAATGGACATGCTGGAGGCACTCGAGACGAGGTTGGGGACACTGGATGAGCCCCGGGCGAGATCCGCGCTCCTGTGCCTGCTGCAGGATGCCCCGGCGTTACGGCGGCTGGTGCTCCGGCACGGCACGGCCCGCGCCGCGCTGGCGGCTCACAGCCCGGGCAACGCTGGCTCACACAGCCCCGGCAACGCGGGTTCACACAGCCCCGGCAACGCTGGCTCACACAGCCCGGGCAACGCTGGCTCACACAACCCCGGCAATGCGGGTTCACACAGCCCCGGCAACGCTGGCTCACACAACCCCGTCAACGCGGGATGGGCAGACGCTGGAGATCTCGGTCCGGCCACACCGAGTGCAGCGGCAGACGCTGCGGGTCTCCATGAAACTGCACCGTTCGCAGTGCTCGACCTGGACAAAGTCGTGCCGCGGGTGGAGGAGGACTTCGTGCTCCAGGAGAAACTCGGAACCCGGATGCTTCTGCCGGGTGAGCCGGACTGGCCGCGGTTGCTCGATACGTGCGTGAACCCGCCAGTGCTGCTGCACGTGCTCGGCAACCCGGAGGTGCTGCGGAGGCCTGCACCGCTGGCGCTGGTGGGCAGCCGGCAGGCGGTCCAGTACGGGGGCCGGGTGGCGGCCTCGTTTGCCTCTGCGTGGGCTCGGATGGGAGGGGTCGTGGTGAGCGGCGGGGCCATCGGCGTGGACACGGCAGCGCACGAGGGTTGCCTGGCTGCGGGGGGAAGCACGGTTGCCATCATGGGGACTGGGCTTGCCGAGCTGCACCCTCGCCGCAACCAGGCGCTTTTCTCGGCGATTTCCGAGACCGGAGCGATCGCAAGTGAGCTTCCCATGCGGTCGCGGGCCATGCCGTTCAACTTCCCGTTGCGCAATCGTCTCATCGCTGCCCTTTCGAAGGCCGTGGTGGTCGTCCAGGCCCGCCGCGATAGCGGCGCTCTGCACACGGCGCACTTTGCGTTGAAAAGCGGGAGATTATTGTTTACAGTCCCCGCTCCGGTGGATGAGGAGTCCTGCCTGGGAGGTCTCGATTTGCTGGTCCAGGGAGTCCCCGCAATGGTAGGTACGGCACAGTTGCAGGGGTTGTTTGCGCAGATGACCGGCAGTCCATCCGCCTCCCCCCGGTTGCCTCTGGAGCCGGGTCGGCGCATTGTGGTCCGGCTGTCGGATCTGGCACCTGCGGAGCGGAACGTGCTGGAGCTGGTCGTGCAGGGCACCTGCCACGTGGATGATCTGCTGGCTGCGGGGGGGATGGAGGGGCGGGAGCTGTCGCTTGCCCTCTTGTCGCTGGAAATGCGGGGGTGGGTTGAAAAGGCCCCGGGGAATCGCTACATCAGTTCGGTAAGGCTGGAGAGGTAGCCCATGTCCAAATCACTGTTCATCGTGGAATCGCCCGCCAAGGCAAAGACCCTTTCCAGGTACCTTGGCCGGGACTTCGTGGTGAAGGCCACGGTCGGCCACATCAAGGACCTGCCGTCCAACAGTCTGGGGGTGAACGTAGGCCGGGACTTCTCGCCGTCCTACGGGATCATCCGGGGCAAGACCAAGGTGGTGCAGGCCATCCGGGAAGCCGCTTCGGACGTCGAGGCCGTGTATCTCGCCTCGGACCCTGACCGCGAAGGGGAGGCCATCGCGTGGCACGTGGCAGAGGAGATCTCCCGGGGACGCTCCCAGGAGAAGTTGCCGAAGTTCTACCGGGTGCTGCTGCACGAGATCACCAAGACCGGACTGCGGAAGGCCCTGGACGGTGCCGGCGAGCTGGACCGGGATCGGTACGAGTCCCAGCTTGCCCGACGCATCCTGGATCGGCTCGTGGGATACGAGCTGTCCCCTCTGCTCTGGAAGAAGGTCACGGGCGGCCTGTCGGCCGGCCGAGTTCAGTCCGTTGCCGTCGCTTTGATCGTGGACCGTGAGCGGGAGATCCTGGCCTTCGTGCCGCAGGAATACTGGATCATCCGGGCGAAGCTCCAGGGCGACAACCCGCCGGAGTTCGAAGCCCGCCTGGTGCGGATCGACGGGGCCAAGGCGCAGGTGGGAGACGAAGCGACCGCCCGTCCGCTGATCGAGCAGCTCAAGACCGCGGCCTGGAAGGTGCTCTCGGTCGAGAAGGAAGAGAAGCGACGGTGGGCCCCGCCTCCGTTCATCACGTCCACCCTGCAGCAGGAAGCGTTCCGGCTGTTCCGGTTCTCGACGAAGAAGACCATGTCGCTGGCGCAGCGGCTCTACGAGGGCGTCGAGATGGGGGAGATGGGGGCGCACGGTCTCATCACCTACATGCGTACCGACTCGACCCGACTGGCCGACGAAGCCGTGTTCGGCGTCCGCAAGTTCATCGAGGAGCAGTACGGTCCGAGCTACCTCCCGGACGGCCCCATCCGCTACAAGAACAAGAAGTCGGCCCAGGATGCCCACGAGGCGATCCGGCCCACGTCGCTCGACTTCCAGCCGGACAAGGTGGCGTCGTTCCTCGACAAGGACGAGCTGAGGCTGTACCGCCTGATCTGGAACCGCTTCCTGGCATGCCAGATGGCCCCGGCCCGTTACGACGTGACCGTGGCGACGATTGCCGCGGACGAGCGTTGGATCTTCGAGGCCACGGGCAAGGTGCTGCTGTTCGACGGCTACCTGAAGCTCTACCTGGATGACGAAGCCCAGGAAGACGGAAACGACCGGCTGCCGCCGCTGCGTCCGGAAGAGCTGCTCAAGCTGCTCGCCGTGGATGGGGAGCAGCAGTTCACCCAGCCCCCGCCGAGGTTCACGGAAGGCACCCTGGTCAAGGAGCTGGAGCGAAGGGGAATCGGGCGTCCGTCGACCTATGCGACCATTCTCTCGACCATCCAGGACAAGAACTACGTGGACCGGGACAAGGGCAAGTTCCGTCCCACGGACCTGGGCGTCGTGGTCACGGACCTGCTGCGGGAGAACTTCGCGGACATCATCGACGTGGGGTTCACCGCACAGATGGAAGAGGAGCTGGATCGGATCGAGGAAGGGAATGCCCTGCGGCCGGACGTGCTCGGCTCGTTCTGGGGCAAGTTCAAGGTGGAGCTGGAGACGGCCAAGACCCAGATGAAGAGCGTGAAGCGGGAGCCGGAGAAGACCGACGTGGTCTGCCCCCGGTGCAGCAGCCCCATGGTGGTCCGCTTCGGGCGCAAGGGGTCGTTCCTGGCCTGCTCCGCATTCCCCGAGTGCAAGACGACCCTGGCGTTCCAGCGGGGTGAAGATGGCCAGCTCCAGGTGATCCAGGAGAAGGTCTCGGACCAGAAGTGCGACCTGTGCAGTGCCGAGATGGTGCTGAGGGAGGGCCGCTTCGGCCGCTTCTGGGCATGCTCCAATTATCCGAAGTGCAAGGGGACCCGCCCCTATTCCACCGGCTTCCCCTGCCCTCGGGAAGGATGCTCCGGATCCCTGGTCGAGAAGAAGTCGAAGAAGAACTCGACCTACTACCGGTGCTCTCGAAGCCCCGAGTGCGAGCATGTCTCGTTCGGGCGCCCCAGGCCAGGTGCCTGCCCCTCGTGCAACAACCCGTACATGGAAGAGAAGGGCCGTGGCAAGGCCAAGTCCCTCCGCTGCCCCAAGTGCGGACACTCTGCGGAAGCCCAGGATGCCGGCGAGGCCTAGATCGGCCGTTCGTTCGAAGAGTTGCAATGATTGAGTCTGCCACGCGTCGGGACAGCAGTGGATCCACCGTCACGGTGGTCGGTGGGGGGCTTGCAGGTACGGAGGCGGCGCTCTTCCTGGCCGGACGGGGCGTGGCAGTGACGCTCTACGAGATGCGTCCCGAGCGGATGACGCCTGCACACGCCACCGGAAACCTGGCCGAGCTGGTCTGCTCCAACTCGCTGCGCTCCGATGACCTGTCGACCGCGGCCGGGCTGCTGAAAGAGGAGATGCGGCGACTCGGGTCGGCCGTCCTGGCTGCCGCGGATCGAAACCGCGTGCCTGCCGGAACCGCGCTGGCCGTGGATCGGGAGGCGTTCTCCCGCGACCTGACCCGGGCGGTCGAGGAGCACCCGTTGATCCGCGTGGTCCGCCACGAGGTCACCGAGCTGCCTTCCGCACTGCCATCGACCATCCTGGCCCCCGGCCCTCTCGTGTCCGACGCGCTTGCAGCCTGCATCGCCGAGCTTGCCGGCCACGAGAGCTTCTTCTTCTTCGATGCCATCGCACCCATTGTGTCTGCGGATTCGCTGGACATGACCCGGATCTTCCGGGGTTCCCGGTACGGGGCGGAGGAGGGCGGGGACTACCTCAACGCACCCATGGACCGGGAGACCTACGAGCGGTTCGTCCGGGAGCTCCTTGCCGCGGAGCAGTTCGTCCCCCACGGGTTTGAAGCCGGGCAACCGCTCCCCCTCTTTCCCGGGTGCCAGCCCATCGAGGCCATCGCATCCACCGGCCTGCAGTCGCTGGCTCACGGCCCGATGCGGCCGACCGGGTTTGCCGGCAATCCGCTCGGGGACAGGCTGCATGCGCTGGTGCAGCTCCGGGCCGAGAACGAGAGCGGGACCGCCTACAACCTGGTGGGCTTCCAGACCCGGCTCAAGCAGGGGGAGCAGAAGCGCGTGTTCCGGATGATCCCGGGGCTGGAGAATGCGGAGATCCTCCGGTACGGGAGCCTGCACCGCAACAGCTTCATCGACTCTCCCCGGGTGCTGTCGGGGGACCTGTCGTTCCGGAAGCGGCCGGATCTCTTTGCCGCCGGGCAGTTTGCCGGGGCCGAAGGGTACGTCGAGTCGACGGCGCTGGGACTGCTGGCCGCCATCTTCGTGCATGCCCGCCTGGAGGGAAGGGCAGCTCCTCTTCCGCCCGATACGACCGCGATCGGTGCCCTCCTGCGCTACGTGACCACCTGCCCGACCTCCCCGCTGGAGCCGAGCAACATCCACTTCGGGCTGCTGCCTCCCGGCCGCGGCCAGGGCCGGCAGGGCAAGCGTCAGGCCGTCGTCATCCGGGCCCGAGAGGCCCTGTCCGCATGGCTCGACGGCCTCCCTGGCAAATAGCGCGCGGCCCTGCGATTTCGTCGTTGACACAGGGGGGGAGAAAGGGATAAACCGACCCGGAGTTTCCGATCTCTGTCACGGAAGGAGGAAGAATGAACAGGAAGGTGGGAATCGTGAGCATGGGGTACCACGGGTTTTCGCCCGTCACCCCGGATCTGAGCTTCCGCGAGCTGGTGTACACGGCCGCGTCCAAAGCTTACGCCAAGGCCGGGATCACCCCCGGGGACGTGGACATGTTCATCTGCGCGGCGGAGGACTTGTGCGAGGGATACTCGATCAGCGACGAGTACTGCAACGATCAGCTCGGTGCGGTGCTCAAGCCGGTGCACACGGTTACGGGCGAGTACCTCCAGGCGATCGCCAATGCGGCCATGATCATCCAGAGCGGCCTGGGCAAGATCGTCGTGGTGGAATCGCACAGCAAGGCCTCGAACATCAAGAACATGGACGCCGTCCACAGCTTCGGCATGGATCCGGTGTTCAACCGTTCGCTCCGCGTGACGCCCCACTTCGCGGCCGGGCTCGAGATGTCCCGCTACCTGACCGAGACCAAGACCTCGGAAGAGCACTGCGCCCGAATCGTGGTGAAGAACCGGGCCAATGCGCTCAGCAACCCGAGTGCCGGCCACGGGGCCGTGCTCTCCGTCAGTGACGTCCTGGCATCCGATCCGGTGGCATGGCCGGTGAGCCGCCTGTCCATCGCGCCCCGCAGCGACGGATGCATCGTTGCCGTTCTGGCCGAGGAAAGCATCGCCAGGAGCCTGGCATCCGATCCGATCTGGATCCTCGGGACCGGCTGGGCCACCGAGTCCAGCACGCTCGAGAACAGGGCCTGGGGCGAGCCGGTGTCGGTCGACATCGCGGCCCAGATGGCCTACAAGGAGGCCGGAATCTCGGTTCCGTCCCAGCAGATCGACCTGTTCGAGGTGGACGATACCTACTCGTTCAAGGAGCTCCAGGCACTCGAAGGGCTCCGGGTGGTCGGCCGTGGACAGGCCATGCATGCCCTCGACGAAGGGCGGCTGGGACCGGACGGTGACCTGCCGACCAACGTCTCCGGCGGCTCTCTCGGCGTCGGACACCTGCTGGAGGCCACGGGCGGCCAGAAGCTGCTCGAGCTCTTCCTGCAACTGTCTTACCAGGCGGGCGAACGGCAGATCCCCGACGTCCAGGTCGGCCTGGCTCAGGCCTGGAGAGGGGTACCCACGACCACGTCCGCAGTCGTCATCGTCGGCAACGAGTAGAGGGGAGGGAACGACATGGGATACAGGAAAGTCGCCTGCGTAGGTGCCGGCATCACCAAGTTCGTTCGGCGGGCCAAGGAAACCGGACGGGAGCTCGCATGGGAAGCCGCCAAGATGGCACTCGACAATGCCGGCATGACCCTGGCCGACATCGACTGCGTGGTCATCGGCAGTGCTCCGGACGCTTTTGACGGCGTCCACATGAAGGGAGAGTACCTGGCCGATGGTTCGGGCGGGTTCTGCAAGCCGGTCATGCGCCATTTCGTCGGCGGTGGCACGGGCGTGTTTTCCCCGATCCACGGCTGGCAGCACATCGCATCGGGCAAGTTCGAGACCTGCCTGGTCGTGACTGAAGAGAAGATGTCGAGCTGCTTCCCGGCCCCGGCCGGAGCGTTCCTCACCATCTTCGATCACACGACCGAGCAGCCGCTCGGGCCGACGCTGATCTGGATCTTCGCCCTGGAGATGAACCGCTACATGCAGCGGTACGGCCTGACCGAGGCCGACATCGCCAAGGTGTCGGTGCAGAACAAGCTCAACGCCATCGACCACCCTGCCGCACAGCTCGGAGCCAAGATCACGGTCAAGGACGTGCTGAACTCCGAAGTGCTGGCGTGGCCGGTCAAGCGGCTCGACATCAGCCCGGCCAGCGACGGTGCGGCAGCCATCGTGCTCACGTCGGAGCACAAGGCCCGCCGGATCACCGACAAGCCGGTGTGGGTTTCGGGCGTCGGCTGGTGCCTGGATACCGCGTACTGGGCCACCCGCGACCTCTACTACCCGCAGTACGTCGAGAAGGCAGCCCGCATGGCCTACGAAATGGCCGGGATCCGGGAGCCGGACAAGGAAATCCACATCGCGGAGCCGTACGACCCGTTCGATTACAAGATGCTCCACCACATGGAAGGGCTCCTGCTGTGCAAGCGGGGCGAAGCGGCCAGGCTCGTCGCGGACGGAGTGACCGCCCGCAACGGTCGTCTCCCGTGCTGTCCGTCGGGAGGTGCGCTGGGCGTCGGCAACCCCATTGCCGCGACCGGCCTGATGAAGATCATCGAGCTGTTCCTCCAGCTCCGGGGCGAAGCCGGAAAGCGGCAGGTCCCCGGCGATCCGAGAATCGGCGTGGCCCAGGCATGGGGTGACCTCATGCAGGTGGGTACCGTCGTGGTCATGAGCCGGTAAGGAGGCCAACATGAGCAAGGAAACTCTGCCCGGAACCCCGCTCAGCAGCGAGGAATTCGAGAAGTCGATCACCATCGAGGAGCACCCGAACCTGGAGTACTCCTGGGATGACGGAATCGCCATCAGCCGCTACCTGAAGGAGCTCAAGGAAGGGCGGATCATCGCCCGTACCTGCTGCGGCTGCAACCGCACCATGCTCCCCCCGCGGATGTTCTGCGAGCTGTGCTACCGCCCGACCGACGAGTGGGCTTTTGTCGAGGATACCGGCGTGGTCAACACGTTCTGCGTCACCCGCGTCAACTGGGATGCCAGCCGCCGCGGCCCGGACGAGCCGCCCCTGATCCCCGCTGTCGTCGAAATCGACGGTGCCAGCAAAGGCATGGGCATTCTCCACCTCCTGGGCGAAGTCGACCCCAAGAAGGTGAAGATCGGCATGCGGGTCAAGGCCGTGTGGAAGCCCAAGGCGCAGCGCGAGGGCAAGATCACCGACATCAAGTACTTCAAACCGTACTAGGAAGGGAGGGGCCCATGAGCTTTCTGGAGAAGCATCAGAGAAACGTGGATCTCACCGCGTTCGATGGGAAGATCCCGGTCCACTACAAGTACACGCTGGGCCTTGCGGGCGACAAGTTCTTCACGGCCCTCAAGAAGGACGGCAAGTTCCTCGGCACGCACTGCGAGGAATGCGACGTGATCTACTCCCCCCCGGCCGTCTACTGCGAGCGTTGCTTCGCTTCGCTCGAGGATAGCTGGGTCGAGCTGCCCTCGACCGGGACCGTGGTGGCGTTCACCGTGGTCACGGAAGACGACCAGGGCAAGGAGCTCGACTGCCCGCAGGTCATCGCAGCCATCCAGCTCGACGGGGCGGACAACGTGTTCATCCACCGGGTGTGCGACTGCTGCATCGAAGATCTCGGCATCGGTGCCCGCGTCCAGGCGACGTTCAAGCCCAAGAAAGAGCGCAAGGGCACCCTCGACGACATCGAGTACTTCGAGATCGCGTCGGAGTGACCCGGCCACATCGTGACACGCACGGTATCCACGCCGGATTCACGAGGGGAGAACGGAATGAAGGTGGAGCTGCGCAAGAAGCTCAGGTTTGAGGCCGCGCATCACCTGCCCATGGCACCGGAAGGACATCGTTGCCGGAACATCCACGGGCACTCCTACTCGGTGGAGATCGGGGTAGCCGGAGAGGTCGATCCCAACCGCGGGTGGTTTCTCGACTATGGCGACATCGCCCGTGAGTTCGAGCCGATCCGGTTGATGCTGGACCACAAGCACATCAACGACGTCCCCGGCCTGGAATCCGGAACTGCGGAATCCCTGGCCATCTACATCTTCAGGAAGCTCAAGGGCTCGCTCCCCGGGCTTTTCGAAGTCACGGTCAGGGAAACCGATTCCTCCTCGTGCACTTATCGCGGCGAGTAGCCACGTGACCGGCAGGATCATAGGGTTGGCCCTGTTTCTCGGTGCCAGTCTGTTCTACTGGGTCCACACGGGACAGGAGACCTTCTGGCTGGACTCTGCGGAGTTCAACGCCGTGGCCTCGGGGGCGGGGATCCCCCACCCGCCCGGGACGCCGCTGTATGTGCTGCTGTGCTCCCTGGTTGCACGGGCCCTGCCCATCGGCAACGTGGCGCTCCGGGTCCATCTGCTCAACTGCCTTCTCGGTGGGCTCTGCGCGTTCCTGGTGTACCGTCTGGCCGTGAAGCTGGGCCGCGACCACTCGACTGGTGGAGGATCGGTCGGGGCAGACGGCGACCACTCGGCTGGCGGAGGATCGGTCGGGGCAGACGGCAGCGGGAAGAACTGGTTGGGGACGGTGGTGGCGGCCGTCGTGGCGGCAGCGTTCGCACTGTCACCTGCGATCTGGTTCCAATCGATCCGGGCCGAGGTGTACGCGCTCAACACGGCATTGACGACCGGGATGGTCCTCCTGGCGTTGGAGGCCGGTGAGAGGGGAAGCTCCGCACGGCCGCTTCGGGGACCGCTGGCGCTGCTGGCACTGCTCGGGGGACTGGGGCTTGCCAACCACCACTTCCTCACAGCGCTGACGGGGGCCTGCTGCCTGGTCTATCTCCTGGTCAAGCCCGCCAGGACCGCAGTGCTGAGGTCGCTGCCCGTTGCGTCGCTGTTCGGGCTGGCTGGATTCGTCACGTACCTGTACCTGCCGCTTCGCTCCATGGACGGATGGAAGATGTGGGGAGATCCCACCACGATGGCCGGGTTCAAGTCGCTCCTGTCGGCCGAGGCCTTCCACATCAGCGTCACCGAGATGCCCAGAGCACCGTTCCTGGTGGCGTGGTTCATGATCCTGGAAAAGTGGATCGACCTGCTCGGATTCCCCCTGTTCCTTGCGGGGATTGCCGGACTGTGCTTCCTGCTGGCCAGAAAGCGGGCGGAAGGACTGCTCGTCGCGCTGCTGGTCTTTGCCGGCGGAGCATCCAAAGCGATCATGTATCTCGACCTGGACAACCCGGATGACCACGCGTATTTCCTCGTGGGACTGACCGCACTGGCGGCAGCGGCGGGGGGGCTCCTGCCGCAGCTCCGGGGACGTCTGCCGGGTCGGTTGGGACCCGTGATCGTGCTGCTGGCTGGAGTCGCTTCGGCCGGGTTGCTCTTTGCGGCGAACCGGTCGACCTGCGACCTGTCCGGCTTTACCGGACCGACCTTCCTCAACCGGCACTTCCAGGGGCGGGTTCCGCCCGATGCTCTCCTGATGCCGAGCTACTACCCGGTTCACTTCAACCACCTTTTCTTCCGGGAAGTCGAGAAGCGGAGACCCGACCTGCTTTACGCCCACCAGTCGCTCTACTCCAGGTTCCAGGAGGGGATCCCGTATTGCCGGGAGCTGGCGGAGAAGGCACCGGACCTCGCACCGCTGGTCCAGGAATATCTCGCTTCGCGCCGATTCCCCCTCCGTTCCCTGAAGGAGCTATCGGCCACCCGGGATGTGTTGCTCGAAAACGACAGCATGCGGGTGACGGTCCAGGACGAGAACCTCTCGAGGTTTTCCCTGGGCGATTCGGGGCTGCCAGTCGATGCCCGGGAGCTGACCTTCGAAGGACCGGGCGTCCTGCTCAGCCCTGCCGTCGGTCGGGAGGCGCAGGAGACAGCGGCACAGAGAACGTTCTGGACAGGCTTCTACCGGGATCTCGAGGGTTCCGGAGCGCTGCATCCGGAGCTTTCGAAGCTCCTGGTGTGGTTCCACTACCGCAATGCACTGCTGTTCGTGAACAAGCGGGTTCCCAGGAACGCTCTCCTCGAAGTCCGCATGGCCCGCAGGCTGGAGCCGGACGAGCAGCGACTCCTGGACCTGGAGCGCCTGCTGGAGAAGACTCTGTAGCGTTTCTCATCACCCCAGGATCGAGATGTCCGGCGTGGAGGCTCGAACAGGCATCAGATCAGCCTTCCGGGCGATGGCACGCCCATTGCATTAGCGCAGATCGGGTTGACAATTGACCGGCGCTTCGAAGGCTCCCCTCCTTCCGGCCGACGAAGCGAGCTTCCTCCTTCCTTGGCGATTGCGGCCTGTGTAAGGGCCGGGGTTCCCCCCCCGGCCCTTTCTTTTTGCGGGCGGGCCCTGACGAGACGGTGGCGCCGAAACGCAGCAGCAATGCGGTGCACAGGCAGCATGTCCGCAGGAACGGGACAAACGGGGCTGCCCCCACCTACCACACGGTTGCTTCGGCGGAGGCCAGGGGGACGTTGCTGGTTGCGACGCCGCCCACGATGATGATGTGCGCGGCTCCGACGGTGCTGCCCATGAGATACCGTTCCTGCTTGAGCTGGATGCCTGCGTTCCAGGATGCCAGGGCCGGAAGCGCTCCGCAGTTGGTCCCCAGGCCGCAGAGCTGAGCCGACTTCCCGCCCACTGACGGCTTGGCATTCTGACCGCCGAATGCCCAGAGCTGATTGGCCGCAGCGGCATAGCCACATCCGACGAACGCCGGAGCCAGGGACTCGGTCGGCGTCCAGGTGGACAGCAACCCGCCGGCCTGTACCTTGGCACCGTCCACGTTGCTGACCGGGACCGCTCCGGCCCCCATTCCGGAACCGGCAATCAACCAGACCTCGCCGGAAGCGGTGTGCGAAGTGACCGAGCCGTCCACCAGGTACAGGGCATGCTGCCAGCGGCCGACCGAAAGGGCGTTGGCGCCGACCTCCGTCCATGTCGCGCCTTGCGCCGGGCGACCGGTTGCGGCATCGAGCGTGAGGATCTCGTACGTCTTGAGCGAGGTGCCGGTGTCGTCCCGGCCGCCCACGACGTACAGGTAGGCAGCGTTGGGGTTCGAGGGATCGGGCGCATAGGCAAAGCCCGCCCCCTCCCTGGGCTTGTTCAGCGAGGGCAGGGGATGCCATGCGCCCAGGTTGCCCGTGACCTGCGGGACCTGTCCAGGCTGCGTTGCAGCGCCGACATCGGTCCAGGAGTTGATCGCAGGACCGACGGCCTGGAGCAGCTCCTCGGCTCCGGCAGGCAGGCCCGGAGTCGGGCTCCTGTAGATGCGATAGGCAGCGGCACCGGCCACCGGCTTCCAGTAGATGGTCGGCACCAGGGGGCCAGGCAATCCCGGCGGCACATAGACGGGCAGCGGGTCGCTTGGCAGCGTTTCCCCGCCCGGGTTGTCCAGGTTCCCGGCGGCCATGATGGCCGACACCCGGTAGAACCAGACCCCGTTGCTCAGCCCGGCAGCGCCCAGGTCGAGAGTGAGGTCGTCCAAGACAGGGGCGTCGTCCGGTGACAACACCCGGGCCCTGAGGACCGATGCCAGCGGAACCTGGCCGTCATTGCCGCCGGCCACATACAGGTACTGGCCTGCCCGGACGACGGACGAGAGGGTTCTCGGCAGCGGGAGCCCCGAAGGGAGGGTCCGCCAGGATCCCATCACGCCGTACGGGTCCAGCGGGGCTGCCTCGATGGAGGCCAGTGCCCCAGCGGTCGTTCCGTTGTCCCCGCCTACAGCGTACACGAACTGAGCGGTTGCGGTGGCCCGTCCCATGGTGACCGCGGGGGCGCGCCTGGGGGTCTGCATGGAGCTCACGAACACCATCGGCTCCAGGTTTTCGGACGGCGTCGTGATGCCCAGAGCCGAGTAGTCCCAGTAGGCTCCGTCCGCGTTGGTCACACGCACGAGGCAGACAGTGCCGGCCCCGAGCCCCTTGGTCGGGAGCTGAGCGGAGATGCTGGTCCCCTTCCACGACTTGACGACCCCGAGCAGGGTGACCGGCTGTCCGCCGGGGGCGCGGCAAGTGATGGTGAGCGCGGGCCCGTAGAAGTTCATTCCGGTGACGGTGACATCGGGCACGGTGTTGTTGGGGACCGAGCCCGGGGAAACTGCCGTGATCACCGGCGGGGCTGCCTCGGTCACGCGGAAGGCATCTTCGAGCAGGCCGACGCCTCCGTCCGGGTTGACCACGACAACATCATAGAACCCGGCGGAAAGGCCCTTGGGCACGACCGCGGTGACCCGGGTCTGGTCGACGAAGCCGATGGCCTCGAGGCCGGATGCCAGCTCGCCGGGGCCGGGGTTGGCCGGATTGAGGTAGGCTCTCGGGAGGCTCTTGAATCCGCTCTTGCCCTGGGCAGGCAGCGGGACCGCGTTGAGGTTCACGTCGGTGGACGCCTGCTTCCAGCCAAACGACGGGTCGACCGAGACCAGGTTCACGCTGACGGTGCCGGTCACGGAGAGCCCTTCAGCCAGGATGGCCCCGCACCCGTCCGCGACTTCCAGGTAGACGTCGTAAAGCCCCGGGGCCAGTCCCGCCGGAACGGTGGCCTTCACGCGCCTGGGGCTTTCCGGATTGAAAGTGTAGCTCAACGGCGAGAAGTCCTGCTGCGTTCCTGAGGGACGAACCCCGAAGAACTTGACGCCGCCCCCCTGGATGTCGGTCACGAACGCTGTGACCTGGATGCTGATGCCGTTGTAGGTGACCGGCGGGTCCACGAAGTAGAGGCTCGGCTTGGGAATGATGGTGACAGCGTCCGGCACGGTG
>Ga0233425_10001658_pt1 | contig 48459 bp, 48 predicted proteins | sample Watercolumn_Towu_2_FD_181712 | JGI IMG/M metagenome (GOLD analysis project Ga0233425, IMG submission 181712) | Freshwater microbial communities from Lake Towuti, South Sulawesi, Indonesia - Watercolumn_Towuti2014_140_MG | ecosystem: Environmental > Aquatic > Freshwater > Lake | place...
GTAGTCCCGACAGGAATCGAACCTGTATCAAAAGTTTAGGAAACTTCTATTCTATCCATTGAACTACGGGACCAAGGGCGGCAAAAATAATCAATCCGGAGGTCAAAATCGCTATCTTTCAAGTCCTATCTTTACTGCCCAAAATTTTTTCAATGAAGTTTTACAACCTCCTTATAAAGTACAGGCTCTGGATCGGTCTTGTATTAATTGGCTTGGGCATTTATGTAAACTATTCAGCCAGCTTCTGGCCTGCATTTCCCTTATACCTTGTTGGTGTGATCCTGATCGCCGGTCATTTTTTCTTTGGACCACTACGGTTAATACAAGAATATATGGAAAGCGGGGATATGGAAGGCGCCCAGAAAGTATTGAATTCAATTAAATTTCCCGGCTTATTATATAAGCCAATTCGTTCAGTGTATTACACTTTGAAAGGTAACATTGCCATGATGAACCAGGATTTTGACAGCGCTGAAAAAATGATGAAAAAAGGTTTGGACCTGGGCATGCCGATGAAAGAAGCCGAAGGCGCCAGTATGCTGCAAATGGGAATGCTGGCCATGCAAAAGAATGACCTGAAACAGGCCGAAAGTTATATCCGTGCTGCTATCCGCAAAGGACTACCCGATAAAGAAAATGAAGCAGCCGCCTACCTCCAGATGTGCAGTATTATGCTGAATAAAAGAGAATTCAGGGCAAGCAAAGAATTTTTCAGAAAAGCAAAGGCATTAAAACCTACAACCCCCCAGATCGTTGATCAGATTAAACAGATTGAAAAATATATTTCAAGGATGCCGGGATAAAACAAGGATTATTTGGATGGGAAAAAGATTCAAAGGAAATTCGAAATGGGTTTGCTTTTTTTATCTGCAATACCCGGTTGTAACTTTAACCATTGTCACTCAATAAAGAGAAATTAGAAAAAAGGTTCAGGGAAGAATATGAAAAGCTGAATGAAAAGCAACGGCTTGCCGTAGATACCATTGAAGGGCCTGTAATGGTTATTGCGGGTCCGGGTACAGGTAAAACGCAGATACTGGCCAGCCGCATCGGAAAAATATTACTGGAAACAGATACGCTTCCTCAAAATATCCTTTGCCTTACATACACCGATGCAGGTGTGGTTGCCATGCGGAAAAGATTGTTGCATTTTATCGGGCCGGATGCTTACAAAGTGAATATTTACACTTTTCATGCTTTTTGCAATGATGTGATACAGGAGAACCTGTGGTTGTTTGAAAAGAACTCTCTTGACCTTGTCTCCGATCTTGAAAAAGTGCAGCTTTTTAAGGAATTGATTGATTCATTTCCTAAAAATCATCCGCTGAAAAGATACCGGGGCGATGTTTATTACGAGGTGACAAATTTGCAACAGCTTTTTAGCAACATGAAACGGGAAGGCTGGACACCTGCTTTCATCAATCAAAAAATAGATGAATATCTCGCTGACCTGCCCAATCGGGATGAATTCATATATAAAAGAAAATTCAAAGAGTTCAAACCCGGTGATCTCAAAAAAGAAAGGATAGAAGAAGAAAAAGAAAAAATGGAAAGGCTGCGGGCTGCTGTAAGTGAGTTTGATCGTTTCCAGGAACTGATGCGCAAAAAAAATCGCTACGATTTTGATGATATGATCAACTGGGTCATTAAGGCATTTGAGGAGACCAAAAACTTATTGGCTGGTTACCAGGAAAGATTTCAATACATCCTTGTTGACGAATACCAGGATACCAGCGGCACACAGAATCGCCTGGTGGAGTTGCTCATTAGTTATTGGGATAAGCCCAATGTATTTGTAGTGGGGGATGATGACCAAAGTATCTACCGCTTCCAGGGCGCCAATGTGGAAAATATGCTTGAGTTTGCCGGCAGCTATCAAAAAGACCTGCTCACGGTTGTGCTCACCAATAATTACCGCTCAACACAACCAATTCTGAATATTTCCAAAACATTAATTACCCGGAATGATGAGCGACTGGTAAAAAAAATTCCCGGTCTCAGCAAAGAACTTTTGTCAAGCAGGGAAAAACTGAAAGAACTGAAACATTTCCCGGTCATCAAAGAATATGATACGCAAAGCCAGGAAATGATTGGCATTACAGTTCAGGTACAACAATTGATAAAAGAGGGTATTCCTGCAGGAAAAATCGGCATTATCTATAAAGAAAATAAATACGGTGAAGAGCTGACACAGTATTTTATACAACTGAACCTACCGGTTTACTGCAAAAGATACCTGAACATACTTGAACTTCCTCTTGCACAAAAAATAATTTTACTGCTGCGATATATTGCTTCCGAACATGATATTCCTTATAGCGGTGATGAAATGTTGTTTGAAATACTCCATTTTGACTGGTTTGGTATCCCGGCTATTGAAGTGGCAAAACTGGCAATGGAAGCAGCCGAAAAGAGGTTTGACGAAAATAAGACTTCAATCCGCCAGCTGCTGACAGAAAAATCTGCGGCCCCTGCAAAAGATCTTTTCAGCATTACCCTGCATGAAGGATTAAAGAAAGCTTCGATGGTTATAGAGGAATTGCTGGCTGATACAAGCAATGTAACGTTACAGGTGCTGTTTGAAAATATCATACGCAAAGCAGGAGTGCTGAGCCATATCATGCAAAGCCATGACAAGCATTGGCAATTACAGGTATTGACGGGTCTTTTTGATTTTGTGAAAGAAGAAACCCGTCGTAACCCCTTTTTGAAATTAGAACAGCTGATCGGACTTATTGATCTGATGGAAAAAGAAAATATCAGTTTACCACTGGCGCAGGTAAGCGGAAGTGATAAAGGCATCAACCTGATGACAGCACATAGTGCCAAAGGTCTTGAGTTTGAATATGTTTTCGTAGCAGGATGCAATGCGTCGATGTGGGAAAAGAAAAGAAAACCCGGTGGCGGCTACAAATTCCCAGATACAATGTTTTTATCTCAACCGAAAAGCAACGATGAGGAAGAGCTAAGAAGGCTATTTTATGTGGCATTAACGAGAGCAGAACAGTATTTGTACATTTCTTACAGCAAATTCAATAATGAAGGAAAAGAGCTGGAACCATCCATGTTCATAGCAGAAATTCAGGTTGAACATTCATTGCCTGTTGAAAAAGTGATCATTGACAATGACACTCTTTCAGTTTTTGCAGCGCTCCATTTTAATGATACTGCTGCCCCTGAAATTGAAAAAATGGAAGAAGAATTCATCAGCCGTATTCTGGATAAGTTTGTGATGAATGTTACGGCACTGAATAATTATTTGAAATGCCCATTGGAATTCTATTTTAAAAATCTCATTCGCATCCCCTCGCCCAAAAATGAGGCGACTGAATTTGGCTTAGCCGTTCATTATGCTTTGGAAAAATTATTCAGGAAGATGCAGGATGGCGGTAAGGAAAAATTTCCTCCAAAGGATGAATTTATTGCCGACTTTGAATGGTACATGCATCGCCACCGGGAAAGTTTCACTAAAGAGCAGTTTGACCGCCGCATGGAATATGGACAGGAGGTGTTGAGTAACTACTATGACAGGTATATCAACAGTTTTAATAAAATAGTAGCTATTGAAAGAAATATCCGGAATGTTGTCATTAAAAATGTACCTCTAAAAGGCAAACTCGACAAGCTGGAGTTTGACGGCAAATCAGTGAATGTGGTGGACTATAAAACCGGTGATCCGGATAAAGCGAAAGAAAAGCTGCAGCCGCCTGATGAAAAAAATCCAAATGGCGGAGATTACTGGCGTCAGGCTGTGTTTTACAAAATTCTTGTTGACAATTATGAGCAAAAGAACTGGAATGTAGTAAGTAGTGAATTTGATTTTATTGAACCCGATAAAAAGAAAAATTATCGTAAAGAAAAACTGATCATTAAACCTGAAGATATCACTACCGTAACCCAACAGATAACTACTGAATGGCAAAAAATTCAGAACAGGGATTTTTATGTAGGCTGTGGTGAAGCCGATTGTCACTGGTGCAATTTTGTCAAAACAAATAATCTCGTTGTGGCTCTGCATGAACAGGAAGAGGAAACAGAAAACACCGATTAACAAGATATGACTGCCGATAAGCTGGTTTTAGTGGATTATTAGGAATTTCGGCCTGCTTTTTAAGCATAAACAAACTAAGTTTGCGACCTGATGAAACAACAGTCGCTAATAGTTTTTATAGGATTGGGAATAATCATTTTAATCAGCGTAATCACCGGTCCGGGTTGTGCCAATATTATCCCACCTCAGGGAGGGCCAAGAGATTCCATTCCTCCCGTATTATTAAAGGCTTCGCCGGAGGACTCTACAAGAAACTTTAAAGGGAAAACCATCGTTTTTACTTTTGATGAATTTGTAGATGTACAAAATATACAGGAAAACCTGTTGGTTTCTCCCCTGCCAAAAATAAATCCTGCAGTTGAATTTAAATTGAAAACAGTCACTGTCAAATTAAAGGATACCCTGGAGTCCAATACAACATATTTTTTAAATTTTGGAAACGCTATAAAAGATTTTACCGAAGGAAATCCCGTAAAAGGATTTACATATACTTTTTCAACCGGCCCTTATATTGATTCTCTTGAACTGAAAGGCAAGGTAGTGCTGGCGGAGACAGGTAAAACGGATTCAACGCTGGTTGTGATGCTGCATACCAGTGCCGACGATTCTGCTGTGGTAAAAGAAAGACCTCTCTATATTGCCAGGCTGGATGGAAATGGAAATTTCGTTTTCAAAAATCTTCCCCCAAAAACTTTTTATATCTATGCGCTGAAAAATGAAAGTGGTACTTATCGCTATTTAAACGATAAACAGTTATTTGCTTTTGCGGATAAGCCGGTAAAGGTTCAATCTAAAAATGATACCCTGCTTTTATATGCTTTTGCCTCCAGGCAACAAACGACACAGACCACAGCGCCAACCAATGTTAATATTTCAGGACTTAATATCGGCAACAAGAAAAAACCGGGAGCTGAAACGGCGGATAAGCGTTTAAAATATCAGACTACTCTTTCCAATAATCAACAGGATCTGCTGACAGATTTTGTCATGACCTTTGAGCAGCCTTTGAAATCCTTTGATTCGTCCGGGATCAGGCTTTATACAGATTCATCTTTTATTCCAGCAACAACATACAGATTTCAAAAAGACAGCAGTAATAAAAAAATCAGGCTCATACATAACTGGAAGGAAAACACTCTTTACCATATTATCCTTGATAAAAATTTTGCTGAAGATTCAACGGGGAAAAAATTACTGAAAACAGATACCCTGACTTTTAAAACAAAAAAACTTGCAGAATACGGAATTTTGAAAATAAAATTCAAAAACCTGCCCTTGGATAAAAACCCGGTATTACTTTTCATGAGTGGCGAAACGATCTATAAATCTTTTCCGTTAACAGGAGCAGATTTCATACAAAATATTTTTCTGCCCGGTGAATATGAACTGCGCATCCTTTATGACAACAATAAGAACGGCATGTGGGATCCCGGTGAGTTCTTTGGAAAACACAAACAGCCTGAGGTCGTAAAACCTGTTGAAAGGAGAATTAATGTAAAACCTGCCTGGCAGAATGAGTTTGATATTGCGTTATAAAGGAGGATGTACAAAAAACCAAGGCACATACGGCTTTGAAACTTGTTCCGTGTGCCTTGTACCTTGTATCTTCGTAGTATGCAATTCTCCTCCTCACTCCTTGAAAATGTTGTGAATGAATTTGCCAAACTGCCAGGTATTGGTAAAAAAACAGCGTTGCGTTTGGTGTTGCATTTATTGAAACAAGACAGCAAAGAGGTTACACATTTCAGTGAAGTGATCGCTAAAATGCGGAGTGAGATAAAATTCTGCCATCGTTGTTTCAATGTGGCAGATGGAGATATTTGTTCTATCTGCTCCAACTCCATGCGCAAACAGGAAATGATCTGTGTGGTTGAAAATATCCGGGATGTAATTGCTATTGAAAGCACACAGCAATACAACGGCACCTACCATGTTTTGGGTCGTGTTATTTCACCATTGGATGGTATTGGACCCGACCAGCTGAATATTGAATCACTGATAAATCGTATTGAAAAAGAAAAAACAGAAGAGCTGATCTTTGCACTCAGCCCCAATATCCAGGGCGATACTACTATTTATTATATCCAGAAAAAACTTCAACCCAAGAATATCCGCATCACCACTATTGCAAGGGGTATTGCCTTTGGCGGTGAACTGGAATATGCTGATGAAATGACATTGGCTCGCAGTCTGCAGAACCGTCTTCCTGTTGAAAAATATGTAAGCCGTTAAGCATTCTCCTTGTCATTGGAGCTTGAGAGAAGGCTTGTTTATTATCGGTATATAACTTAGCTTTATCTCCTATTACAGGCGGATTTGTTTATTGTTCGGCCTTAACGGAACTAATCAACGTCAAAGAAACTCCTCATTGGTTTTTCCAGCGTTTATAAGTTCACAAACATTAATTGTATGAAAACAATTCAAGATTGTTTGAATGAACGCATTTTAATCATTGATGGCGCCATGGGCACCATGATACAGCGGCATAAATTAAAGGAAGAAGATTATCGTGGCGAACGTTTTAAAGACTGGTCATGCGACCTTAAAGGCAATAATGATTTGCTGAACATTACTCAGCCGAAAATCATCATTAGTATCCACAAACAATATCTCGAAGCAGGTGCTGATATCATCGAAACCAATACATTCAGCAGCACAGCTATTGCCATGGCAGACTATCAAATGCAATCACTGGCTTATGAATTGAATGTAGCTGCTGCCAAATGTGCCAAAGAAGCTATCAAACAATCTGGTAAACAGGCATGGATTGCCGGAGCCATTGGCCCATTGAACAAAACACTTTCCCTTTCTCCCGATGTTAACAATCCGGGCTTTCGGGCTGTTACATTTGATGAAGTGGTGAATGCTTATTATGATCAGGTGAGAGGTTTGGTGGATGGTGGTGTTGATTTATTGCTGATTGAAACCATATTTGACACACTCAATGCAAAGGCAGCCATCTTTGCTATTAAAAAATATTTCAGAGATACAAACAAAGAACCGTTGCGAATTATGATCAGCGGCACAATCACTGATGCAAGTGGTCGTACTCTTTCAGGCCAAACTCTTGAAGCCTTTTATACATCTGTGATGCATGCAAAACCATTAAGCATTGGCTTGAATTGCGCACTTGGCGCTAAAGAAATGCGTCCGCATATTGAAGAGCTTGCACAAATAGTGACTTGTTATGTATCTGCTTATCCCAACGCAGGCTTACCAAATGCAATGGGTGAATATGATGAAAAACCGGAAGATACAGCTCATTACATTGAAGAATGGGCCAAAGAAGGATGGGTGAATATTGTCGGTGGCTGTTGTGGCACTACGCCTGATCATATTCGATATATTGCACAGGAAGTAAAAAACATTACCCCAAGACAACTGCCCATTGCTGAAAAAGAATTAGTATAGCTATATGAGTAAATCCATCCATATACGACCGTACCTGAGGCTATCAGGGTTAGAGCCTTTGGTAGTAAGACCTGATACCAATTTTGTAAATGTGGGCGAACGTACCAATGTGACCGGTTCTAAAAAATTTGCCCGACTCATCAAAGAAAATAAATATGATGAAGCCCTGAGTGTGGCAAGACAGCAGGTAGAAAGCGGAGCACAAGTGCTCGATGTAAACATGGATGATGCACTATTAGATGGCGTTCATGCTATGACAACATTCCTGAATCTATTGCAAAGTGAACCTGATATTGCAAAGATTCCCATTATGATTGATTCTTCGAAGTTTGAGATCATTGAGGCAGGGCTGAAATGTGTTCAGGGAAAATGTATTGTAAACTCCATTTCACTCAAGGAAGGTGAAGCGAAATTCATCGAACAGGCCATTACCTGCCAGAGTTACGGTGCTGCAGTTATTGTTATGGCCTTTGATGAAAAAGGTCAGGCTGGTACAAAAGAAAGAAAAGTGGAGATCTGTCACAGGGCTTATAACATACTCACCAAACAGGTTGGCTTTAGTCCCCAGGACGTCATATTTGACCCAAACATATTTGCCGTTGCCACCGGATTGGAAGAACACAACAATTACGGTGTTGATTTTATTGAGGCAACAAGAGAAATAAAAAAGCTGATGCCATTAACCAAAGTGAGCGGCGGTGTCAGTAACCTTTCCTTCTCCTTCAGGGGAAATGAGCATGTAAGAGAAGCAATGCATTCTGTATTTCTCTATCATGCTATTAATGCCGGAATGGATATGGGGATTGTGAATGCAGGGCAGTTGGTTGTCTATGATGAAATAGAGCCACAGTTAAGGGAGCTTTGTGAAGATGTAATCCTGAATCGTATCAATGATAATAACGAAACAACCGAAAAACTGATCGCATTTGCCAAAACAGTTAAATCAAAAAGCAAAGAAGAAGTAAGAGACGAAGCATGGAGAAATACTTCTGTGGAAGAAAGATTGAAACATGCCCTTGTGAACGGTATTACCGATTACATAGATGCAGATACGGAAGAAGCAAGACTAAAATATCCTAAACCATTGGATGTAATTGAAGGACCGCTGATGGATGGAATGAATGTAGTGGGTGATCTGTTTGGTTCCGGCAAAATGTTTTTGCCGCAGGTAGTAAAAAGTGCAAGGGTGATGAAGAAAAGTGTGGCATGGCTCACGCCATTTATTGAAGAAGAAAAAAGGAATAATCCCATTGCCGGCAATGGCAATGCACTCAGGATACTTTTAGCAACAGTAAAAGGAGACGTGCATGATATCGGAAAAAATATTGTTGGCGTAGTTCTGGGTTGCAATGGTTATGATATTGTTGACCTTGGCGTAATGGTTCCTGCTGATAAGATACTGGATACGGCAGAAAAAGAAAAAGCAGATATTGTTGGCCTCAGCGGATTGATCACTCCTTCGCTGGACGAAATGGTGCATGTGGCCCATGAAATGAAAAGGCGTAACATGAAACAACCCCTTTTGATAGGCGGCGCGACCACATCAAGAATGCATACGGCAGTAAAAATTGCCCCGCAATATGATAATGGTGTACTGCATATCCTCGATGCATCCAGAAGTGTGACAGCGGTAAGCACCTTATTAAGTAAAGAAAAAAATCAGTTACTTAAAAAAACAAACAAGGAATATGAAGAGCTCAGAAATCAGTTTTTAAATAAGAACAAAAAAGAACTCATTCCTTATTCGGAAGCTGTCATCACTAAAGAATATTTTGACTGGAAGAAATACAAACCTGTGAAGCCTGTTGTAGACGGTATGAAAGTGCTGAAAGAATTTGATCTTGCTACAATTGCAAAATATATTGATTGGGGACCTTTCTTTATTGCATGGGAAATGCCCGGCCGTTATCCTGATGTGCTAAAAGACAAAATATTCGGCACTGAGGCTACAAAACTTTATAATGATGCACAAAAGCTGGTAGAAAAAATAATTGAAGAAAAATGGTTTAGTGCAAATGGGGTAATTGGTTTCTGGCCTGCCAGCAGTAATAATGCTGATACGGTAACATTACAAACTGAAAAGGGAAAAGTAAAACTGGAATCACTTCGTCAACAATTAAAGAAAGCGGTGGGGCAACCAAGTTATTCTCTTTCTGATTTTATTTGTCCCGAAGAACTCGGTTCCGATTTCATGGGTTCTTTTGCCGTAACTATTCATGGTACAAAAAAACATATTGATAAGTTTGCTGCTCAGCATGATGACTACAATAAAATTCTGACACAGGTATTAGCCGATCGTTTTGTAGAGGCATTTGCCGAGTGCCTGCATGAAAAAGTGAGAAAAGAATACTGGGGCTACGCAAAAGATGAAAATTTATCTAATGAACAATTGATAGAGGAAGAATACAAAGGCATTCGCCCTGCACCCGGCTATCCCGCCTGTCCTGACCACACAGAAAAACTAAAACTGTTTGAACTGCTCAATGTCTCAGAAAATATCGGCATTGAACTTACAGAAAGTTTAGCAATGAATCCGCCTGCTTCCGTCTGTGGTTGGTATATTGCCCATCCGCAAAGCCACTATTTTGGGTTGGGTAAAATTGACCGTGACCAACTCAAGGACTATGCAGAACGTAAGAAGATGTCATTAGAAGAAGCAGAGAAATGGTTAAGACCGGTGCTGGAATAAGTAGTGGCGAACATAAGTTACCTGCGTTTAGGCAAAAGACATGATTTTCAGCAGACGTTTTCACGTGAGTAAAAGGAACTAGTATCCCGTGATCCCTAACTGCTTCAACTCCTCTTTCAATTGTGATGCAGATTGAAAATGAATTCCTCGTAGACCGAGTGCTTCACCTGCTTTTACATTGCGTAAATTATCATCTATAAAAACAGTGGAAGAAGGGTTAACCTCATAGCGGGAAAATAATAATTGATAAAATTCAGGAAAAGGTTTGCGAGTTCCCTCCTCACCGCTCACCAAACGCCCGTCAAACCAATGTAAAAAATCAAAACGGGCTAAGGTAATATGAAAATTTTCAGCACTCCAATTCGTGAGTGCAAAGAATTTAAACTGCTGACGCTGCTTTAATTCTTGAAATATGGCTACCGTATCAGGCAAAGGACCTCGTAGCATCTCAATCCACCTTCCATAGAAATCCCGAATTGGCTGTTGCCATTTTAGTTCTGGGAATTCTGCCAGTTTTTCTTGCGTTGCTTTTTGCAAAGAGTATCCGGCATCTTGTTGTTCATTCCAGTCTTGCGTACATATATGGGAGAAGAAGTACTCACGATCAGCTTCATTTTCAAAATATGCTTGATCATACACATAAGTTGGACTCCAATCCACTAATACACCGCCTAAATCCCAAACAATGGTATCAATCTGCCCACTCATGCTTTTCCGTACTTCAATTTAAGCGCTATCATGATGCCAGACAACAACAACATTACTGCATTGGTCAAGATAATTACAAAATTGTCTATCATGAATCCATAGACCAGCCACATGATTTCATTGATAAACGCAATCAAGAACATAGTCAACGAAATATCACGGGCGGATTTATCACGCCAGGTTTTAATTACCTGCGGCATAAATGTGAAAGCGGTTACCGCTCCCGCTGCATAACCTAAAATTTCTGCACCACTCATACTTTAAAATTTAAGGACGAAGGTAAGGAGTCTATCTTTTTTCAAATAACCACCACAATCTCTTGCGTGGTTTAACTTGATAATTAGAGCGAATATAGCGTTGGATATGCGCCATGGCTTCTTCAACATCATCCGTGAAAAGCAAGAGATCGAGATCCTCAGGAGAAATAGTACCATCCTCTTGCATTTTTTTGAATACATCCATCAAGGGCTGATAATACTCTTTCCCAAATAAGATTACAGGAAATCGGGTAATCGTTTTAGTTTGTGCCAAGGTGAGTGTTTCAAATAGTTCGTCCATAGTTCCAAACCCACCCGGCATGATCACGAAAGCGTAAGAATATTTAACTAGCAATACTTTGCGAACAAAAAAATGCTCAAAAGTTACAGAGCGATGCAAATACGGATTTTCCTTTTGCTCAAATGGCAACTGAATATTACATCCGACAGACATACCCCCGTTTTCAAATGCCCCACGGTTGGCTGCTTCCATAATTCCCGGTCCGCCGCCGGTCATAGTAGTGAATCCCATTTCTGCGATCATCTTACCGAAATTTCTGGCTGCTGCATAATAGGTATTATCTTCTTTAAATCTTGCTGATCCGAATACAGTGATACATGGTCCCACAAAATGCAATGTCCGGAACCCCTTTAAAAACTGCCGAAAAACCCTGAATGCAAAAAGCAATTCATATCCTCTGCTCTTAGGTCCCTCAAGGTAAACCGGCCTTTTAGATGGTATTACCGGCGCTGGTTTTTCTTTTACTGATGCTTCCATAGTATAATGTAAATTGCTTTCCAATATAAACAATAATGTAATGCGTATTATCAGTTACAATGTAAATGGCATCAGGGCAGCTATTAAAAAAGGTTTTCTCGAATGGTTGAAGACCAACCCCGCAGATGTGATCTGTGTACAGGAAACAAAGGCTGTAAAAGATGATGTGGATCACAAACAGTTCACTTTATTGGGTTATCATGACTTTTGGTTCAGCGCACAAAAAAAAGGATATAGCGGCGTGGCGGTATTTACCAAAATAAAACCGGATAAAGTAGAATATGGAAACGGGCATGGCGCCAGCGATGATGAAGGAAGAGTGATACAACTTGATTTTGGTGATGTACGGCTTATCAATGCTTACTTCCCATCGGGTACCAGCGGAGATGAAAGACAAGATTTTAAATATAAATGGCTGGATGAGTTTTATGCCTGGCTTAATAAATTAAAAAAGAAACATCCTAAACTCATCTTATGTGGTGATTATAATATTGCTCATAAAGAAATTGACATTCATGACCCAAAAGGAAATAAAAACTCTTCTGGCTTTTTACCTGAAGAAAGAGAATGGATGACAAAGTTTCTTGGCAGCGGTTGGATTGATACATTCCGGGAATTTCACCCGGAACCGCATCGTTACAGTTGGTGGAGCCAGCGTTTTCCAAGCGTTAGGCTGAATAATAAAGGATGGAGAATTGATTATATCAATACAACAGATTCGCTGAAAAAGAATCTGAAAGATGCAGAAATATATCCTTATATAAAGCATAGTGATCATTGTCCGGTTTATCTGGAAATAAAGAAATAATAAATGATTGTGTATAATATCACCATCAAAATAATGCCTCAGATCGAAAAGGAATGGATACAATGGCAAAAAGAAGAACATATTCCGGAGATCATCGGCACTGGGTGTTTTAAACATGCCAGTGTCTTCCGGCTTCTGGAGGCGGATGAGTCAGACGGCATCACCTATGTAGTGCAGTACTTTGCTGAAAATATGGGGCAATACAAGCGGTACATTAAGGAAATGGCCCCGGTGCTCCGCCAAAAGGCACTTGACCGATGGGGTAATCGGTTTATCGCTTTTCGTACCGTGATGCATGCTGTAGAATAACCGTTTGCCGGTTTTTCCAGGTGAAATTATTTTATTAAGAAGTAATAAACACTTCCCCTTATTTTTTTTGCTGATATAAAAAACCGTCTAAATTTGTCAGTGTTAGTAAACCTATAAAAAATTCCAAAATGAACAAAGCCGAACTTATCAATAAGATCTCCGACGATACAGGTATCACCAAAACACAAGCCAATGCAGCCCTTGATTCATTCATCGAAGCAGTTACCAGAACGTTGAAAGGTGGCGGTAAGGTTACACTGGTTGGCTTTGGAACATTTGTTATTTCAAAAAGAAAAGCCCGCAAAGGCCGTAATCCGCAAACCGGCGCAGAAATAAACATTAAGGCAAGGAAGGTTGCCCGCTTCAAAGCGGGTAAAGAACTTGCTGCAAAATTGTAATTAGATTTTCAACACATAGAAAGGCTCCTGTGCTCTTTTCAGTACTGGAGCTTTTTTATTAGACCCTCACTTTAAAAAATTCAAATTTATATATGGGAAGAGGTGATAAAAAAACAGCTAAAGGAAAACGTTTTAAAGGATCGTTTGGTAAAAGCAGACCATCAAAGAAGAAAAAAGCAGCAGCAAAAAAAAGTAAATAAAGGATAAACGCCTTATTTGCGTCACGGAGCAAGCCGTTCTATCTTCCATGTTCCATCACTCTGCAGTGAGTATTGCAGCCTGTCATGTAGGCGGCTGGGCCGGCCCTGCCAGAATTCAATAATTACGGGCTTTACAATATAACCGCCCCAATGCAGGGGTCTTTCTATTTTCCGGTTGTCTGAGGCATCGGCCAGTTTTTTATAATTTTCATCCAGCCATTTCCGGCTTTCAATTACCTGGCTTTGTGGTGAGGCCATTGCTCCAATCTGGCTTTCTTTTGGCCTTGAATAAAAATATTCATCATTCTCTTCCTTGCTTACCTTTTCAATAATGCCGGTAATGCGGACCTGCCTCTCCAGTTCTTTCCAGAAAAAAACCAGGCAGGCCTTGGGATTTTCTGCTAACTGCCGCCCTTTGAAGCTGTCATAATTGGTAAAAAAAACAAATCCTTTTTCATTATAGTCCTTCAAAAGAACAATTCTTGCCGAAGGCATACCATCAGAGGAAGCAGTAGCCAGGGTCATCGCATTCACTTCCGTTATACCAGATTTTAAAGCTTGCTTCCACCATTTTGTAAATTGTTTAAATGGGGTTGGCAATGCCATCTTCTCCGATAATTTCTTTTTTGTATAGTCTTTGCGAATGGATGCGATCTTTCTTTTCATAATTGGGCCTGTTTAGGCAAAGATAAATGCCTGCCGGTTTTGATTATATGGAAAAGCCCCCTGAAAAAGGAGTATTTGTATATGATTTTAGTCAGCTTGAAAGCCTATATGTTTTGCCGCCGTACTAGTTCATCTCTTTCTTCTGAAACAATATGCAGCATACTTTCCAGTTCCCCGATTCTTTTCAACTGGCTTTCCAGTTTTTTATTTGCATCGGATATTGACTACATATCATTGTTCAGTTCTTCAAGATAAGCTACTTTTTTCCGGAGTTGCTGCCTTTGAAAATTGGCTTCTTTCAGTTTTGATTCTGTTTCGGTAAGAACTTCTTCCAACTCTTTGTTTGCCTTGACAGCCGCTTCATATTTCTCCTTTTGTTCTTCAAATTCGGTTGATACTTTATAATGCTCTTCTTTGAGATCTTCATATTCCAGGTGCAGGTTCCGGGGAATATTCATCTGGCTTTCCAGCTTCTGTATTTTCTCCTGTAAAGTGTTGAACTCACTATAGGCACTGTCAATCATTGCGTTCATCTTGCTGATCAATTCCTGTTTCTGCCTCGCCGTATTGATCTCTTTTTCTTTTTATACAATTGCAGTTTCAGTTCCTCTATTTCGGCAGAAAGTTTTTCATTAATACCCGTAAGTTCCTCCTGTTTGGCTTCTGATTCTTTTACAATATCAATCTGGTTCAGCAGTTCGGTTATCTTATTATTATGCTCAAGCAGGCTTTCCTGTGCTTTACGAAGTTGTTCAATAGAATGCTGAGTTTCGCCGGGATTGTTTTTTTGCTGAAGACCTTCTGTTTCTGTTTTCACTTTTTTGTACAGCTTCCTCATTTCTTCCTCTTCAATAGAAAAAATATTGGCATTTTCCTCAGCCTCAGCAAGTCTTTTTTTAAGTTCCTCAATTTCTTTATCCCTGCTTTCCGTATCATTGAAATACCGGAGTTTCCAGTCATTAAGTTCTGCTTTTGTTTTTCCCCCTGTCAATTCCATCAATGATGCATTCATTGACCTGCGGCTTGAGATAAAAAAATGAATGGTGACCCCAGCGTAATGGCGCCAAGCATAAGCACAATGATCCCTATTACAGAAAAAGAAAGCTGGGCATTCATGGATTGACTTAGATACTGGAACTATTAAAAAGTGGATAGAATATTATTAATAGTTTTTCACAGACGGGGATAATGGATTCGCTCCCTAAAGATAGTAGTTACTGCAAAATTTTTATTAGGAAATATACTTAGGAATTACCCCTTAACAAGGGTGCCCACTTTTTCTCCTGTCACTACACGCCGCAGGTTTCCTTCCCTATTCATATCAAAAACAATGATCGGGAGATTATTTTCCATACAAAGTGTGAAGGCGGTCATATCCATGACCTGTAATTTTTTATCAAGGCAGTCCTGGAAACTGATCACATTGAATTTTGTAGCAGAAGGGTCTTTTTCCGGATCGGCAGTATAAATGCCATCTACCCGGGTGCCTTTTAAGATCACATCTGCATTTATCTCGATAGCCCTGAGGGAACCAGCTGTATCTGTGGTAAAATATGGATTGCCGGTGCCTGCCCCGAATATCACCACTCTTCCTTTTTCCAAATGTCGTATGGCTCTGCGCCGGATATAAGGCTCCGCTATCTGCTCCATTTTAATGGCACTTTGCAGTCTTGTATAAACCCCGACTTTTTCAAGACCAGCCTGCACAGCCATTCCATTGATAACAGTAGCAAGCATACCCATATAATCACCATGAGCCCTTTCAATGCCGGTCTCATCCTCATTCATTCCTCTGTAGATATTGCCACCTCCAATTACAATGGCGACCTGTACTCCCAACTCTGTTATTGCTTTTATATCCTGTGCATATTGTGCTATCACACTTGTATCAAAACCGAAAGTTTTATCACCCATTAATGCTTCGCCGGAAAGTTTGAGGAGGATGCGTTTGTACTTGGGTAGCACGAGTAAGTTTTTCGGAGCGAAGATAGGGGTTTTGAATATGCGTAAATAAAGAAGAGAACCGGTTGGCTCTCTTCTTTAATATATCTGTCTGGCTCAATAATTATCCTAAAGCTACCCTCTTAAATCCAGTCACTTTTAGATCACCGCTTTCTTTCAGGTATTGCTCAACTGTTTTGCCGGCATCTTTTACAAAAGCTTGTGCCATGAGTGTTTGTTCTTTGAAGAAAGCACCCATTTTACCTTCAGCAATTTTTGACAACATCTCCTGCGGCTTGCCTGCCATTTTCGGGTCTTGCTTCATCAGTTCCATGATAATATCTTTTTCACGGGCCACAACATCTGCTGGCACAGAGGCAGCATCTACAGCCACCGGATTCAACGCCGCAATTTGCATGGCCACATTTTTACCTGCTTCAGGTGTTTCCTTATCTAATCCAACCAAAACACCTATACGATAAGCCCCATGAATATAGGAAGCCACATAAGGAGCGTCAATTCTTTCGAATTTGGTTACCCCGATCTTTTCACCGATGGAAGACAGTTTCTCATTCACCATTTCTGCTACCGTCAAATGAGGAGCTTTTACATTCATCAGTTCATCCAGGTTTTTTACATTATTGGCAATGGCAGCATCAGCAATGGCCTGCCCAAATACAACGAAATCTGCATTCTTGGAAACAAAATCTGTTTCGCAACTTACACATACAACAATCCCTGTTTTATTATCTGCTTTTGTTTTGGCAATTACCACTCCTTCTTTTGCTTCCCGGTCACTTCTCTTGGCCGCTACTTTCTGGCCTTGCTTGCGCAGCCAGTCAATCGCTGCTTCAAAATCACCGTTTGTCTCTGTCAATGCTTTGCGACAATCCATCATTCCCGCCCCGGTAACCTGGCGGAGTTTATTAATATCCTGTGCACTTATAGTTGCTGTACTCATATGTTTTACCCTTTTGAAAAGGGATTTACTTTATTAATCAGATTTAAATTATCTCCTTGCACCACCCGGTCCTCTGCTTCCACCTGTCGGTGTGCGGCGTCTTTGCCCGCCCTGACTGCGGCCTCTTCCTCCACGACCACCTTCTGCTTCAGCTTCAGCAAGCAGTTTTGCTGCTTTCTTTTCTTTTTCATCAGCTGGTATTTCTTCTACTTCCTCATCTTTTGCAGCCTGTCTTTCTGCCAGGCCTTCAGCAATGGCTGCGGTGATGTAGGTTACGATAATAGCAATTGATTTGGTAGCATCATCATTCGCCGGAACAGGGAAATCCACTTTGTTCGGATCGCAGTTAGTATCTACCAGGCCAAAAGTTGTAATACCCAGTCTTTTTGCTTCAGCAAGAGCAATATGCTCATGACCGATATCAACGATGAACAAAGCAGCGGGCACACGGCCTAGCTGGGAAATACCTCCCAAAACTTTTTCCATTTTATCCTTGTCACGGCTGAGGGTCAGGCGTTCTTTCTTGGTGATATTATCAAAAGAACCATCGCCCAGCATTTTTTCAATGCTATGCATCTTCTGTACACTCTTACGAACAGTATTGAAGTTGGTAAGCATGCCACCCAACCATCTTTCAGTGACGAAGGGCATATTTACTTTTTTTGCACATTCGTTTACTATATCCTTTGCCTGTTTTTTTGTACCTACAAACAAGATCTTTTTACCGCTGCGGGCAATCTGCTTTAATACTGAGGCAGTTTCCTGAAGACACTCTACGGTCTTGTTCAGATCGATGATGTGAATGCCTTTCTTTTCGGCAAAGATGTAAGGCAACATCTTGGGATTCCACTTTTTCTTCAGGTGGCCAAAGTGAACACCTGCTTCCAAAAGCTGCTGTTGTAAGGATGTATTATTTTCCATTTTATATGAATAATCTTTTTAAAATATTGTTTACCGGGATTAACGCTTAGAGAACTGATAACTTCTCCTGGCCTTTTTGTGACCGAATTTTTTACGTTCGACTGATCTCGGGTCTCTTTTCAGCAAGCCTGCTGCTTTTAATGCGGGACGGAAATCAGGGTTGATATCCAGTAATACCCTTGCAATACCAAGCATCGCACCTTCTGCCTGTCCTTTAAGACCTCCCCCTGTTGCGCTGATCTTAATATCGAATTTGCCGACTGCATCAATTGTTTTTAAAGGACGTTCCACCTGGTTTTGCAGGTATACCAGCGGAAAATAAGTTTTGTAGTCTTTATCGTTCACTGTGATCTTGCCGTCTCCTTTAGAGACAAATACTCTTGTCACAGCTTCTTTACGACGACCTACTCCATTTTTTTGCTTTTCCATTTATTATTTTTTTTACTCCCCTTTAGGGGATAGGGGTTTAGAATTTCAGTTCTTTGGGTTGCTGTGCAGCATGCGGATGTTCAGCGCCCGCATACACAAATAATTTTTTGAACATTTTGCGACCCAGACGATTTTTGGGAAGCATCCCTTTCACCGCTCTTTCCACGATCACTTCGGGACGGCGTTTTAAAAGATTAGTTGCACTTTCTTCTTTTAATCCCCCGGGATACCCGGTAAAATGGTCATATACTTTTTGATCCCATTTGTCGCCGGTAAGTACAACTTTTTCAGCATTGATAACAACAATATAATCGCCGGTGTCGACATGAGGTGTGTAGTATGCCTTGTTCTTACCACGAAGTATCGCAGCGATCTTGGCACACATACGACCTACGGTTTGATTAGTACCGTCCACAACATACCAGTTGCGCTTAACGGTAGCCTCGTTCGCATGTTTGGTAGTAAAATGTAGTTTTCTCATTTTTTTGAAAGCTTTTAGCTGACAGCTGTTAGCCATTAGCCGGTTAATTAATAGACAAATTGAGCTATCCCCCAATCTGCCCTGCTAATAGCCAATGGCTAAAAGCCAACAGCTATTTTAAAGGGCTGCGAAGATAGGTTTGAATAAATTCTTAACCACAGGATCTGGAAACTATTTTTCATCATACCTCTGCAAATACCTGGTTTTCAATAAAATTTTTGCATGCTGATTTTATCCATCATTAAATGACCTTATATTTATGCCCTGACAATACATTATTAATGATAACCCACGATCTTGGCCGTTCTGTTTTTGGCGACCCGAAAAATTCCGGCAACATGATGTCAATTGAGGCAGCGCTCACATTATTAAATGAATGGGTGCCTAATGAAAGACTCCGCCTGCATATGAAACAGGTAGCAGCAAATATGAAAGCCTGGGCTCTGGAAAAGGAAAATGCTGATGAACAAACTGCTTTAAAATGGGAACTGCCCGGATTGCTGCATGATGCTGACTGGGAAAAGTATCCAGATGATCACTGCAGAATAATAATAGAAGATCTGGAAAGAAGAAACATTGACCCTGAAGTAATTCATTGCATCGCTTCACATGGCCCAAGTTATTTTGGAGTAGAGCCCAATAATTCAATGGACAGAATGATCTATGCCATTGATGAGCTTTCCGGGTTTGTTCATGCTGTTGCCCTCATCCGGCCAACACGATACGAAGGCCTTGAAGTAAAAAGTGTGCTGAAACGGCTAAAAACTCCTTCTTTCGCCGCACAGGTAAGCCGTGAAGACATCAATGATGCGGTTTCAAGGGCTGGGATCCAACTTGAAGAATTGATCCAGTTCATCATTGATCACCAAAAGGATGTCTCGTAAAATTCCGCAGCAAAAAAACATTATGTTTTTTTTAAACCCCGCACTTTAAACCAGGTCACAAAAAACGGTTTAGTGTCCCTGCCCCTACGTAAAGAACATTAAGTCACCAAAAAAGTCAATTATTATGAGGAAGCTTTACGCTTTACTCGCCGGACTTTTAGTAAGTCTGGCCAGTATTAATGCCGAAACCGTTACCCCCGACGTAGCAAATTTTATTTTTGTTGTTGATGCTCCTAACAACAATGTTGTCTTTACCAACACATCAATAATCGGAAGTGAGCCGGGAGTAAGAAAAGCCTTCTGGAGTTTCGGAAACGGAATAGGACAAATGACGGGACCTTTGCAGGGAACCCAACACCATTATCAAATTTTTTGATCTGTTTGAGAAGCTAAAAAAGTTTCTACTCTTTTCAAGCCTTCTTTAGACAACCCTGCCTGAACAGGATCTCCTGTAGGTAATTGAGCAAAACTTGAAAACACCAAGAGTGCAAAGCATGATGAAATTGTAATTTTTTTCATTTTTATTTATTTAGATAGGGTAAACATACTCCAATTCACTTCTCTTATTTGCAGAAGTAACGAAAAGCTTGTTCCATAATACGCATAATGGAACAAAAAGATTAAAGCAAGCCATCATTTCTGTCGCCTTGTGCAGTTTTGCTCCTCAGTCAGGACTTGAACCTGAGACCCTCTGATTAACAGTCAGATGCTCTAACCAACTGAGCTACTGAGGAATATTTCAATAACAACTCTTTTCTTTAACCCTCTGATTAATCCCGGATGTCCGGGACTCTAACCAACTGAGCTAAGCAGGAATATTTTTTCATTTTGACGCTTTGGCTAAGGCTTCGGCGATTAAAAGGGGTGGCAAAAATAAGGATTTTCATCTTCCGGAACAGTATAGATCAACTGTTTTTTAGCCGAATATTTTCCAAAAACCACCTCCTCCCTCCATCCCAACAAATATGCCTTCCTCTTTGATTTTTATAGGCCAGTGCTTCAGATAATAACCCTCACCACTTGTATTCCGGCCATTACTCATATCGTACTTATACCGGTGAAGCGGACATACAATATTTCCCAGCGCATCAATATAACCATCTGCCAGAATACCTCCAGCATGCGGACATTTATATGCAAAAGCAAATGCTTTATCCTTGTATTTTGCAATGCAGATCTTTTTGCCTTTTACTTCTATTACAGCAATATCATTTTCTGCAAAATCAAGTTCATTGATCTGATCGGCGATTTTATACCAGCTATATTTCTTTTCAGACATGTATTGAAAAAATGTTCACCATTAGTTAAGCATAATTTCAAAAAGGCTTCCCTCGGATGTAATAGTATACAGCTTGCCGGCGCTAGCAATTAAAATTCTTGCATTCTTAAATTGGTTTTGATCTAAAAGTTTTCTTGTACCATCAGGCAGAGATGTTTCATACAGGGCGCCACCAGTTTCTATAGTATAAATTTTATTATTCAATATCTCTGCTGCCGTAGTGAACTTCCATTCTTTGCTTTTTCCTTTTCCGATTCTTTTCCATTCGCCTGTTGCAAGACTGATCTGGTAAAGGCTTCCGTCTCTTATAAGACTGTGAAGGGTAGAATCAGATTCCAGTAGTATGCCGACATTAAAGAATTCAGATCCCCCGATTTGCCGCCGGTATTTTGGATCGAGTGAGGAGTAATAATAAAATGCTCCATTCTGCATGGTAAAAAAAGAATTTCCTACAACGGTTACCCTTTCAACTTCTGTCCACGTTCCGATGCTCGACTTTACCGACCATACACCGCTAACCGGGTCGATTTCGGTCATACTTGCATCGTTTTCTATGCTATATAATTTATTCCGGTGCCGGAAAAAAAATTTTGTGTTCTTATAAGTAGCATCACCCAGCCTTAATTGTTCACCGGTGTTAAGGTCTGTTTTATATAAAGCATAAGTGAAATCAATGCTGTAGAATATGCCATTAGCCTGATCGCCAAACATTACAGAAATAAACATATTAGGCTTGCCAATCTGTTTCAGTGTTACACTTTGGGTATTTGCATAAAGAGTTATCAGGAAAAAACTGACCAACAAAGCATTTCTTTTATTTCCCACACAAAAAAATTTATATGAATGTAGAAAAATATATAGACTTAAAAGCTGCGACTTATCATTAACCAGAGATTAATACAAAAACTCTGTTTTATAAGGATACCTCACCCGGTACATTTTTCTTACTTTTTGCAAAATGCTTTCCCGCAAACTATCAATATTTCTTTTTTCAATGGCGGCAACAAAGACGGCATTACCGTTTGTTTCCCGCTGCCATCGTTCATACAGGTCATTCAATATTTCTTTTTTTATGCCTTCCTCCAGCCATTCGTCGAAAGTGTGCTTTTCATACAGATCCATTTTATTGAATATAGTAAGTGTAGGTTTGTCAAATGCCTGCAATTCCTGCAGCGTTTTATTCACAACACCTATTTGTTCTTCATATGCGGGATGAGAGATGTCCACTACATGTAATAGAATATCCACTTCTCTCACCTCATCCAAAGTACTTTTAAAACTTTCCACCAGGTGATGGGGCAGTTTACGGATAAAACCTACTGTGTCGCTTAAAAGGAAGGGAGTATTGTCAAATACAACCTTGCTTGTCGTGGTATCAAGTGTTGCAAACAATTTATTTTCTGCAAATACATCTCTTTTGCTCAACAGGTTCATAATGGTGCTTTTTCCCACATTGGTATATCCTACCAGCGCCACCCTGATGAATTCGCCCCTGTCCTTGCGCTGTGTTTGTGCCTGCTTATCTATTTCGAACAGTCTTTTTCTCAGCAAAGAGATTTTATCCCTTACGATACGCCGGTCGGTTTCTATCTCGGTTTCACCGGGTCCTCTTGTACCAATACCACCTCCCAGCCTCTCAAGGTGTTTCCACATACCACGAAGCCGGGGAAGGATATACTGGTATTGGGCCAGTTCCACCTGTGTTTTTGCCTGTGCCGTTTTAGCCCGGCGGGCAAAAATGTCAAGTATAAGGTCGCTGCGATCAATGGTTTTTACATCCAGTAATTTTTCAATATTGTTGATCTGTGCTCCCCTGAGTTCATCATCAAAAATGATGATGCGGATGTTTTTTCCCTGTATATAATTTTTTATTTCTTCCAGTTTTCCCTTCCCGATAAATGTCCGGCTGTCAGGATGGGGTAGTTTTTGTGTAAATCTTTTTACAGCAACGGCTCCTGCAGTTTCAGCAAGGAAAGCCAGTTCGTCCAGGTATTCATTCAATTGAACTTCGGTCTGGTCTTTATGTACTAATCCAACCAGTAAAGCCCTTTCTTCTTTCTGTATTTTGTTCTTTTTATCAAGCATTTTTATATAATTCTATATTACAGCAGACAAAACTAAAAAATAAAAAAGCGATCCGTTTTTCGAATCGCTTTCTATTAATAATTTAATATCAACGGATCACAAACCACTAAGCGTAACGCCTATTGAAAAAGGTTTTACAACAGGCCCCAATCCGTCTCTGAATAAAGGAGTCAGCTGGTAGCTTCCATACAAACTCCAATGACCATAACCAATACGGCCGGACATTGATAAATGGGTTTTATTGAAGAATTTTTTGCTTGATTCTTTCATCACATAATCATTGATGGTGCTGTTGCCTTTGTCTTCCAATTTGGCATTGCGGGTATGTGCATTCAATAGCGTACCGACTTTAACACCGATTGCAAATTTTAGTCCTTTACCGGTTAATGGTTCTGCAGAGTAACGAAATTCCACCGGGGCTTCAAGATAGACGGTTGCCAGTTTTGTCTTCTTGAAATGAGTGGTATCTGACTGTTCTGTAAAATTAATCGTAGAAGTATTATCCTTGATGCCCACATATGTTTTGGAAAACAGGATATGGTCGGTTGCAATGCCGGGCCCGAAAGCCATGCTTAACTTGGGATTCGTTTTAAAAGGGTAATCAAAAAGGAAATACATACTGAAGCTTTTTGAAAAGCCTTTTGTGGTAATGCTATCAGGAATACCAGCCCATTTAGTAAAACCAAACTGAAGCAGGAAATGATCATTGGCACGGTTGCTCATATCAATGACCGGTTTTTTCTTCTTAATGTCCGGATTGTCCTGCGCCATTACGGAGGATGCAAAAAAAACACAGACAACGAATGATAAAATTTTCTTCATAAGTCATGTTAAGTCGGCAAATATATTTTTCTTTCAGTTAAAGATTGGTTAAGAACGACAATTATTATTTGTTACTTTTGCCGCTCTTTGGTCAGGATTACTATCGGAATCAAAACCCTTAGCTCAGACGGTTATCCCGATAGCTATCGGGACCGACGTTCACAGTCGGGAGGGTCATTGGTCCAATAAGCTCTTATTAAATCTAAAAATAGTTTGACTATTTAGTTCAGTCAGGACCCTTAGCTCAGACGGTTAGAGCACCTGACTCATAATCAGGGGGTCGTTGGTTCGATCCCAACAGGGTCCACAAAAAAGAAACTTATAAAGGTTCTTTTCTTTTTTAATTAAGATATATGAGAGATTATTTGATTGCTTCAAAATCCAGATAATCATCCTCACTTACCAATCTTCCTGTTGAATTTTGGGCAGAGCCATGTTTGGCGGAAGAATAAGATGCTTGTGTTTGGTTATTGCTGCCAGAATGGTTCATTCCTGCAGACATTTCTCTGAAACCCTTCCTGATCCTTCTGGCTGCAATAAATACCGGAATAAGAAAGTTGAATATAAATTGGTAGGCCAGGTAAACCAGGACGGCGATTAATACAAATCTCATGATGTAAAATTAGAGCAACATCACCGGTTTTTGCCTGCCACAAAGTTCCTTTTACCGAAATATTGACATGCAATCAATAAATATAGTTTTTGGCTGGTATAGACTCTTTGTCATATATTTGCAGTGGAGATAGATGAATGAAGGGAACGGGGTCCGTTCCCTTCTTCTTTTCTGTACCATGAACCCGGAATCACAGATACAACCGATAAAGGAGAGAATTGAGGCTTTGATCAGCGATGAGCCGGATTTATTCATGGTGGAAATAAGGATAAAGCCAACAAATAATATCAAGATCTTTATTGATGGTGATAACGGGGTGAGTATAGATACACTGGTACAACTGAACAGGCAGTTATACAGGCAGATTGAAGAGGAAGGGATGTTTCCCGGAGGCGATTTTTCTTTGGAAATATCCTCTCCGGGGCTTGACGAGCCGCTGAGATTGCACCGCCAGTATCTTAAAAATCTGGGAAGACCTGTGGAAGTATTACAAAAAGATGGAATGAAGACGGAAGGAAGATTGGTAAGTGTAAATAAAAATGAGATCCTGATTGAAGAACAAAGAGGGAAAGGAAAGAAGGTCGAATTAGTACAGCTTACCATTCCTTTTGAAAATATTAAAGCGACAAAAATTCAAATCAAATTTTAAAAAGGAGCATAAAAACTTTTTGTTATGTCAAGTATTAACCTGATTGATGCATTCCAGGATTTTAAGGAAGCGGAAAACATTGATCGCCCCACTATGATGAAAATAGTGGAAGATGTGTTTAAGACATTACTGCGTAAAAAATACAGCAGCGATGAGAATTTTGATGTAATTGTGAATGCGGAAAAAGGTGATCTCGAGATCATCCGCCGGCGAATGATCGTGGAAGATGGACAAGTGCAAGATCCTCTTGCACAGGTAGCTTATTCTGATGCGGTAAAGATTGAACCTGATTTTGAGGTAGGCGAAGAATTGTACGAAGAAATAGATCTGCTTGATTTCGGACGCAGGGCTATTTTAGCAGCCAAGCAAACATTGGCCAGCCGCATCAGCGACCTGAAGAAAAATGTGCTGGCCAAAAAATATGGAGATCGTACAGGTGAGATCATCAGCGCTGAAGTGTACCAGGTATGGAAAAAAGAAATCTTATTGTTGGATGAAGAAGGCAATGAACTGATACTTCCCAAAAGCGAACAGATTCCGCAGGATTATTTTAAAAAAGGGGAAAGCATCCGTGCTGTGGTGAAGAAGGTGGATATGAAAAATAATAACCCCGTCATTATTCTTTCCCGAACTTTACCAGAATTTTTAGCCAAGCTGCTTGAAATTGAAGTACCTGAAATTTTTGACGGCCTTATTGTAATAAAGAAAATTGTGAGAGATCCGGGCGAAAGGGCCAAAGTGGCTGTTGAATCCTACGATGACCGCATTGACCCGGTTGGTGCCTGTGTGGGTATGAAGGGCAGCCGTATTCACGGTATTGTTCGGGAATTGAAGAATGAGAATATTGATGTAATCAACTGGACGAATAATATTCAGTTACTCATTCAGCGTTCATTAACTCCGGCCAAGATCACCAGTATGGAGCTTGATCAGGAAAATAAGCATGCAAATGTTTACCTGAAACCTGATCAGGTTTCACTGGCGATAGGCCGCAGAGGTGTAAATATTAAACTTGCCTGTGAGCTGACGGGATATGAATTGGATGTTTATCGTGACAGTGAAGATGAGGAAGTTGAAGGATTTGATATTGACCTCGATGAGTTCAGCGATGAAATTGAAACATGGGTGATTGATGAATTGAAACGCATCGGCTGTGACACTGGCCGGAGTGTATTGAAATTAACACCAGAAGAACTGGAAAGGAGAACTGATCTGGAAAAAGAAACAATAGCAGACGTATTAAGAATATTGAAAGAAGAATTTGAAAAAGAATAATGAATGTTCAGTAAGTCATAAATGTCATATTTGCCAATCAGAAATTGTCTGATTTTTGACTAGCATGACTTATATGACCAATTTGACACATTTGACTAAAAAAACTGAATGGCAGAATTAAAACTTCCGAGACTTTTAGCAGCGGCGAAAGAATTCAACGTTGGACAGGATACCCTTATTGATTTCCTGTTAGGAAAAGGGTTTCCCAAGGATGAACTAAAGCCTACTTCCAAATTAAGCGAGAAAATGTACTGGGCTTTGCAAATGGAATTCCAAAGCGATAAGGTTGCCAAGATGAAAAGCGATCAGTTGGAATTGCCAAAAGGAACGGCTGCTGAAACCAAAAAGAAAAAGGAAGAAGAAGAGATTGTTTTTAAGAAAGAAGATAAACCGGTAGCCAAAACAAAAAAAGAAGAAGAAGTTCCGGCACCGGCTGTCGAAGAAGAAAAACTGGCGAAAGGGAAAAAGAAAAAAGAAGAAACAAAACTGGAAGAAGAAATAATTAAATCAGATATACCTGACCTGCCTGGCGGCAAGACAGGAATAGAAGGACCAAAAGTCATTAAAAAAATTGATCTCGCTACTATTGATTCTTCCACCCGGCCAAAGAAAACCGCAAAGATCAAAAAAGAGGAAACTAAGGTAGAGGAAGAAAAGCCGACAAAAGGAAAAGGTAAAAAAACGAAGAAGACCGAAGTGGAAGAAGAAGTTCCGGTAAAAGAAGAACCGGTTGCAGAAGAACAGCAAACAGTAATTGAAAATATCGAAGTTGAAAAGCTTACCGGTCCGAAGATCCTTGGAAAAATTGAACTGCCTGTCGATAGTGATACAAGACCGGTAAAAGATGAAAAAAGAAAAAGAAAACGTATCCCGATTGAGAAAAAGGAAATAAAAAGAGATGCTTTAGTTGATAAGGAAAGCGAAAGAAAACAGGGAGGTTTTAACAGGGATAACCGTGGCAGAGGCGGTCGCAGGGATAACCGGAGTAATCGCCGTGAAGAAAGATTAATCGATGAAAAAGAGATCCAGGAAAAGATAAGAGAAACTCAGGCAAAACTTGCTGCCGTCGGAGGCAGGGGCAAAAGCCTGAAAGCAAAATTGCGCAGGGAAAAAAGACAGGAAGCTGCCTATGCACAGGGCGAATTGGTTGAAGATAACAAGCTGCAAGTAACAGAGTTTATCAGTGTCAGCGAATTAGCCAACCTGATGGATGTAAGCTTTGCTGATGTGATCAGTAAGTGCATGAGTCTGGGTATCATGGTGTCCATCAACCAGCGTCTCGATGCAGAGGTGATTGAACTGGTAGCCGGTGAATTTGGTTTTACTGTTGAGTTCATTGATATGGAAAAACAGATGGAAATGGAAGAGGAAATGGAAGAGGATGAAGAAGAAGACTTGAAATTCCGTTCACCGATTGTTACCATCATGGGCCATGTGGACCATGGTAAAACTTCTTTGCTTGACTACATCCGTAATGCAAATGTGGTAGCTGGTGAAGCCGGGGGCATTACCCAGCATATAGGAGCTTACCAGGTAGAACTTCCCAATGGAAAAGAAATTACCATCCTTGATACACCCGGCCACGAAGCTTTTACAGCCATGAGGGCAAGGGGAGCTAAGGTTACCGATATTGCTGTAATTGTAATTGCTGCTGATGATGCAGTGATGCCGCAAACCCGTGAAGCCATCAGTCATGCGCAGGCTGCCGGAGTGCCGATGATCTTTGCGGTTAATAAGATTGATAAAGATGGCGCTAATCCGCAAAAAATATATGAGCAGCTTTCACAAATGAATTTATTGGTAGAAGAATGGGGTGGTAAATACCAGAGCCAGGAAATTTCAGCCAAGAAAGGAGTGAACGTAGAAAAGTTGCTTGAAAAAATTCTGCTCGAAGCGGAATTACTTGAATTGAAAGCGAATCCTGACCGGGAAGCTTCCGGAACTATCATTGAAGCTTCATTGGATAAAGGCCGTGGTTATGTAGCAACCTTGCTTGTTGAAAACGGAACACTGAATCCAGGTGATCTGATAGTAAGCGGTCAATATTTTGGCCGGGTAAAAGCAATGTTCAACGAGAGAAATAAAAAGGAAGACAAAGCAGGTCCCTCAGCTCCGGCTGTTGTATTAGGATTAAACGGTGCACCACAGGCCGGCGAGAAGTTTAAGGTGTATGAAGATGAAGCAGAGGCTAAAGAAATTGCTTATCGCAGGGCGCAGATTCTGAGAGAACAGGGTATCCGTACCAAAAAACATATTACCCTGGATGAAATTGGCCGTCGTCTTGCACTGGGAAGTTTCAAAGAGCTTAAAGTTATCATCAAAGGTGATGTGGATGGATCGGTAGAGGCGTTAAGTGATTCATTACAAAAATTATCAACAGAAGAAATTGTGGTAAGCGTTATTCATAAAGGCGTTGGCCAGATCAATGAAAGTGATATTGTGTTGGCCGAAGCATCCGATGCCATTGTAATTGCATTTAATGTACGTCCGTCATTGCAGGCATCAAGGCTGGCAGAAAATGCCGGCATTGAAATCAAGATGTATTCCATCATTTATAATGCCATTGAAGAAGTGAAAAGCGCCATGGAAGGAATGCTGGAGCCCAAAGTTCAGGAAAAAATTGTGGCCAATGTTGAAATAAGGGAAGTATTCAAATTTGACAAAGCTACTGTTGCAGGATGTTATGTTATGGATGGAAAAATAAAGAGAGATTCCAAAATCCGCCTTATCCGGGATGGCATCGTTATTTATCCTACAGGCGAAGGAACCAGTGCTGAATTGGGGTCCCTGAAAAGATTTAAAGATGACGTGAAGGAAGTAGCATCCGGGATGGAGTGCGGTTTAACTGTTAAAAACTACAGCGATATAAAGGTAGGTGATGTGGTAGAGGCGTATGAAGAGGAAGAGGTAAAAAGAACTCTTTAAGCTGTCAGCTTTACGGATCAAACTTTTGTTAAATACCCTGTTATTTATTTTCGGGTAATAAAAGGCAGATTACTTTTGGGATTATACCTGATATGAGAAAATTTCTATTTGTTTGTTTTTTGTTTTCAATAGTGGCCGCTTCAGCTCAGCCGCAATCTGCAAAAGTTGTAGTTGACAAAATTGCCGGCATCGTTGGTGATCGCATCATTCTGCTTTCCGATATAAAAAATTCCATTGCAGATATAAAACGCCAGGGTGGAACAATTCCTGACAATGCTGAATGCCTGATTCTGGAGCAGGCATTGATCTCAAAAATATTGATGCTTCAGGCCGAAAAAGATTCATTACCGGTAACGGATGAAGAAGTGGAGGCAGAACTGGATCAAAAAGTACGCTACTATATTAACCAACTGGGCAGTCAGGAAGCATTGGAAGAAATGGCTGGTAAAACCATATACCAGATTAAGGATGATGCAAGGGGATCTGTGCGGGAACAAAAACTGGCTGCTGCCATGCAGCGTAAGATCGTCGATAACATTCGCATCACTCCCAATGAGGTAAAAGCATGGTATGATAAAATACCTGTGGATAGCTTGCCGCTATATGAATCAGAACTGGAAATAGGACAGATAATTGTTTATCCCAAAGCTTCAAGAGACCTGGAACAATATATAGCGGGGCAGATGAACAATTACAAAAAGCAGATAGAAAGTAAAGTGACCGATTTCTGCACTCTGGCCAGGCAGGTTTCTGAAGATCCGGGAAGTAAAGACAGATGTGGGCAGTATGAAATTAATCGTCTTGAAAAAACATGGGATCCCGTTTTCATGTCTACTGCTTTCCGTTTAAAGGAAGGTGAAATATCTTCCCCGGTGAAATCAGAGTTTGGTTATCATATTATCCAAATGGTGGAAAGAAATGGTGATAATGCCAAAGTTCGTCATATTCTTCGCATCCCCCCCATAACCGAAGACGAGATAAAACTGGGAATTACAAAACTTGATACTGTCAGGTCGAAAATCATAGCAGGAATGATTGGTTTCAATACTGCTGCAACTAAGTACAGCGATGATAAATCAGCAAAATATTCCGGGCCTTTTATTCTGAATCGTGATGGTGCTCCATACGTTACCATTGACCTGCTTGATAAAGACATGGTAGGGATGATCAGTAAAATGAAAGTGGGTGAATTTTCTCAGCCAACACCCTTTACGGATGAGCAGGGTAAAAGAGGTGTACGGATCGTTTATTTGAAATCCCGTTCAGAACCACACCGGATGAATCTGCATGATGATTACAGCAAGATCGCTCAGTTTGCCCTCGAGGAAAAGAAAAGTAAGGCTTTGGAAAAATGGATGAAGGCAACGGTACCCACTTATTTCATTATGGTTGAACCAGAATCCCAATCAGCCTGTTCTAACCTGCAGAAATTACTGACAGATAAAAAGGCATTTTAATTTTTAAGAGTTAGCCGTTACAATTGTGACGGCTTTTTTCTTATTCAGATGGCTATTTGCAGGAAGTAAGGAAAAAAAATATTTTAATATACCTATTTTTATCATCTGGAATAGGGACTAATTAAACAGCTATTGATGTTTACACAAGGCTTTGCATTTAAAATAGAGGCAGAACAATTGCAGCGAAGTGAATTATTTTATCGGAGCCTGATAGCAGATTCGCTTGACAGGATTTTGCTTACAGATGAAACCGGCATCATCAGTTTTGTTTCTCCTTCTGTAAAAAAACTCTGGGTTATGAACCGGGAGAACTGAAAGACAGGAGTATTTTTCAATTTGTCCATCCGGAAGATCAAAACCTTGCTCTCTCAGCCTTTCAGGAAGAAGTAGAAAAAAATCCAAAAACAAAATTCATCAGTATACGCCTTCTGAAGAAAAACGGTGGCTTTGGTGTTTGGTAAGAGGGCATAATATGCTGCAAAACCAACATATAGGCAGCATAGCCATTTATTTTAACGACGATACTAAAAGAAAATAGATAGAAGAAAAACTTGTAAAGAGTGAGAATATTTTCCGCAATCTCATTTACAACCTCAACCAGGGAATATTAGTGCTGAATGAGAGAGGGGAAGTTATAATTTGTACCCATGCTGCGCAAAATATTCTGGACGTCAGCGAAGAACAGTTAGGGGTTCACATGGCAATAATCCACAGTGGAATGTGATTTATGAGGATGGCCGGAATTTCCCTGCTGAAGATTTTCCGGGTCATATTGCTATTCGCACAGGACAACCGGTCAACGACATAGTAATGGGGGTGCTTAAAAGATCTGAGCCTGAAAGAGTTTAGCTGCTGGTAAGTGCAAGCCCCGGGCTCGATGAACAAAACCAGGTGATTAATGTTATTATTTTCACTATGGATTTTACCGAAAGAAAAAAACTTTCTCAACGTCTGATAGGACAGGATAGTCAAAAATAATTGACCTAGGCCACCATTTTCGGCTAGGAGAAAGAAAGAAGGGAGATCGGAAAAGAATTGCATGACAACATCAACCAGCACCTGAATACCACAAGGTTGTACCTGGAAGTGGATAAAGAAAAGGCTTCGGGAGAAGTAAAAGAAATGATAACGCTTTCCCATAAAAACCCTTACCGATACCATCAACGAGATAAGATTGATGTCACAATCTCTGGTGCCGCCTACGCTTGGCGATCTCGGGCTGGTAGAATCCGTACATGATCTTTGTGATGCGCTGAAAAGGGCAAACACTTTTTCAATAGATTTTTATTACCGGCATTTTACTGAAGAGGGTTTGCCCGGCAATCTCCGCCTCATACTTTTCAGGATCATTCAGGAGCAGATCAACAATATTATCAGGCACGCCAATGCCCTCCATATTCACATTAAACTGCAAACAGATGCAGAGTACATTATTCTGACAATAAATGATGATGGACAGGGATTTGATTTTGCCAGCAGGAAAAAAAGGCTTGGACTCAGGAATATCACCAATCGGGCTGATCTGTTCAAAGGCAAAGTAGAGATCGAAACTGCGCCGGGTAAAGGCTGCACCCTCACCGTCATGATACCATTTGAAGGAATAAGCGGAGAAGCGAATAAACCAGAGATATAACCCATATCGCTTACCTTTGTAACTTCTCATGAGCGACCCAATAAAACATGAATGCGGACTTGCATTCATCCGCTTACGAAAGCCTTTTTCTTATTACCAGCAACAATACGGAACGGTGCTGTGGGGCCTCAACAAACTATACTTGTTGATGGAGAAACAGCATAACCGGGGTCAGGACGGTGCAGGAATGGTTTCGGTGAAATTAAATGTAGAATCCGGATATCCTTTTATGCATTGCATCCGCAGTAATGGTCCACAGGCTATCGCTGATATTTTTCAGCAAGTTGGCAAAGAGATTGAAGAGCTGGAAAAATATCATCCCGAAATAAAAAATCACCCCGGTCTCATGAAAGGCCACTCTGATTTTCTCGGCGAAATATTACTGGGTCATCTTCGTTATGGGACTCAGGGAAAGAACAAGCTTGAATACTGCCATCCTTTTGTCAATCGTCATACAATTCCTTCACGCAATCTGGCATTGGCAGGAAATTTCAATATTGTAAATTCTGATGAACTATTTGCATTAATTGGCAAAGAACCGCATGAGACAGTTCGCTTCAGCGACCTGGCAGCATTGATAGAATTAATGCATACTTTTTTGTGCAAGGAAGATGAAACATCTCCGGGCCATATGGATATTAAAAAAGTATTGGCGAAAACCTTACCAAGACTTGATGGTGGTTTTCATGTTGGAGGAATGACAGGTAATGGTATTGGCTTTGTTTTTCGTGATGCACATGGTATCCGGCCTTCTTATTATTACATCGATGATGAAGTGGTTGTGGCTGCATCCGAAAGACCGGCTATCAGAACCACTTTTAATGTAGAAGAAAATGAAGTAAAGGAGTTAATGCCCGGACAAGCATTGATTGTGGACGAGAAGGGCAACATTGAAATTGCACAAATACTCGAACCCAAGGAAAGAAAAGCCTGCAGCTTTGAACGGATATATTTTTCAAGAGGCAGTGATGAAAAAATTTACAGGGAAAGAATTGCGCTGGGCTATAACCTCAGCGAGCAGGTGCTGAATGCCATTAATCATGATTTAAGAAACACCATTTTTTCTTTCATCCCCAATACTGCTGAAACAGCTTTTTACGGAATGCTGAAGGGGATGGAAGACTATCTGAACAGAATAAAGATAGAACGCATATTCAGCTGGGGAAAGGAGTATGATGCTGAAAAGCTGAGTGAGATGATCAACCGCCGCATCCGTATCGAAAAGATTGCCATTAAGGACGTAAAGATGCGAACCTTCATTACCGAGGATGTGAGCCGGAATGAAATGGTGCAGCATGTGTATGATATTACCTACGGTACCGTAAGACCGGGTCAGGATACTTTAGTGGTTATTGATGATTCCATTGTGAGGGGCACTACTTTAAAAGAAAGCATCATCCGGATGCTGGCAAGGCTGAGTCCCAAAAAGATTATTGTTGTGTCGTCTTCTCCGCAGATACGCTATCCCGATTGTTATGGTATTGATATGAGTAAAATGGGGGACTTCATTGCTTTCAATGCTGCAGTAGTCCTGATGAATGAGAGAAGAAAAATGGATTGCCTGCAGGAGTTATTTGAAAAATGTAAAACATTGCAACGAAATAATCAATTGCATACTGAGAATGTGGTAAAACAGTTATATAAACAATTTACCGCTGAAGAAATCTCTGGAAAAATTGCTCAATTGATAACTCCACCAGGCCTTGACATCCCGGTAGAAGTTATTTTCCAGAGCATTGAAGACCTGCATAAGTCCTGTCCAAGTAACCTGGGCGACTGGTATTTTACCGGCAACTATCCCACCCCCGGAGGAAACAAAGTGGTGAATAAAGCTTTTATGAACTATATGGAAGGGAAGAATGTACGGGGATATTAGGAATCAGGAATTGGGAATTTGTAATTCTAAAAGAAAGATTCAGCATTGAAAACAGTCTTACTTGTCAGACATGCAAAAAGCGATTGGGGCAATCCGGTATTGAGTGATTTTGACCGGCCATTGAATGGCAGGGGAAAAGAAGATGCTCCTGTAATGGCGCATCGCCTGCTCGATAATAAAATAAAGATCGATGCTTTTATTTCAAGTCCGGCAAAAAGAGCCAGAAGAACAGCAAGAATTTTTGCCAAAACATATAAAGTAAAAAAAGACGATATTACCTTAAGAAATGAACTTTACGGAGCTGCTGAAAATGTTTTTTGGGATGTGATTGCCAATGCAAATAAAAAATTTGACAGTATTGCTATTTTCTCTCATAATCCCGGCCTAACTGACTTTGCCAATCTGCTCACTGATACAAGAATTGATAATATTCCCAGCTGCGGTGTGCTTGCAGTTAAAGCTGATTGTGATAAATGGAAGGATTTTAAAGCAGCCAAAAAAGATTTTTTGTTTTTTGATTACCCCAAGGCTGTGTGAAGCATCGGGACGCTGATCTGTGAAGTGGTTGCAAATAAAATGAAAGCGGCCTGATGCTTAGCTGATCACTCCTGCTCTATCGGCGGCGCTTTGCGACTTACCAAAAATACTCCCCCGAATATCATTATCCCGGCTATCAGCTTTTCAACAGTGAATTTTTCATCGAGAAATAATATCGCAATAACAGCAGCAAAAACCGGCTGTGTATAAATGTATGAACCGGTAACAGCAGCGCCTAATTGTTTAAGGCCATACACATTAAATAAATAAGCAAGAAAAGTTCCGCAGATAACAATGGAAGCCAGTGATACCCAGTGTGACCATTCAAATTGCGGCCATTCAGCAGCACTAAATTGTGTCCATCCAAAAGGAAGTATTAGGATAAAACCAAAAGTGAAGACCCATCTTATTACATGAAGCGGTGCATATTCGTTCATCAATGGTTTTACCAGCATAAAATAAAAAGTGTATGCAATGGCATTTAAAACAATGAACAAATCTCCGTTAAGAGATGCGGTTCCGTTTATTTCTTTTGACATAATCAGCAACAAAGCTCCGCTGATGCCCAACGTCAGGCCGATAATTTTGCCTACGGTAATTTTTTCTTTCAGTATCCAGAAAGCAAATAATGTGATGAGCAAGGGAGTACAAAGCATCAGCAGTGATGCATGAATGGTGGAGGTCATTGTCAATCCCTTGATGAAAAGTGTTTGGTTGATGGCTACACCAGTAAGTCCACAAAGCAGAAATCGGACAAGATGTTCTTTTTTTATTCCGGCCTTGGTTTTACCCATGGTCCATACCAGCCAAAATAGAAAAAGGCTGATGCCTACCCGAAGAATATTGAGGCCATAAGGACCGATATGTGATGGCGAAACATATTTTACCAGGCTGTAATTGGCAGTAAAAAAAATATTAGTGAAAAGAACAGCGATATGTGCTTTGCTGTGATTGTTCAGAAAAAGAAATTGAGCAACAAAAGTAAATAATCAACAGCTACGGTTGTCGGAGCTTTGAAAGGAAATTTTGAACAGCAGATTTTAAAAGGGGTTTGGTATCAAATGAAACATACCGGTAAGTAAATTCTTTGGCTTTTGAAAGAGCAACATTCAGCGAAAATTCATCTTGCGATAACGAAACTACCAATTCCTTCCTCATCAGGTATTCTCCAAGATATTCCTGTTCGGTTTGTCCCGGAGTAGGGATCAATATACTTTTCTTTTGAAGTGCCATAATATCCATTACTGTGCTGTAGCCGCTTCTCGAAATAATATATTCCGTTTTCAGTATTTCATCGTTCAATTCTTTAGCAGGGAGATGATTATAAAAATGGATCAAATTCGTGGAAGGAATAAGTGAGGCCGAACCCGGCAGCCCTCTTACTATTACGGCCGTTCCATGGTAGTGGCTTATTTCTTTAATGACTTTGTCTTCTAAAATACTTCTTTGTGGTTCTGGTCCGGATAGAATAATGAGCAAATGATTTTGCTCTTCCTTTATATTTTTTTTTTGAAATCTTGTAAGTAACCCGATGTAACGGACAGGCATCCCAGGTTTTTTGCCCGGATGTGAAAGAGCTCCGGCTAAATTATTATCGTGATCCATGTCAGGAACCCAACATTCGGTAAAACAATTGATGTACTTATAATTTCTTTTCTGCAAGGTTTTTTCTATCCACTTGCCGGTTGAACTTTTAATATAAAGCTGATGGGTAATGAATACAGAAGGAATAGCCGAATGATATAATCCGTAACGGTTATCACTTATAATACCGTCAAAGCTATATTCCTTCACAGCCTGTTTCATCCATTGATGTTCATGTTTGATTGCCCGTCTAAGTTTTGGCCCCTGCTGTATCATTTTCCATAGTAATCCCCTTTTTGTTTTGGAGTACTGTATTCTATAACCGGGCAGATCCAGGAAAGGAAGCTGAGGAAATTCTGTTTTCAACAGTTCTTTTTGGGCTCTTTCCCCGGCCAGCCAAACCTCACAACCCCGTTCCAGCAATTCCCGTATAATGGGGATGCAACGGGTAGCATGACCCAGACCCCAGTCAAGCGGAGCAACCAGGATGCGGGGTTTCCCTATGGTTTTCAGCGGCAAAGAATGATTCATGTTAATTTTCTACCGTTTTTAATGAACGGCACACTAATTTATTTGTAAAATAGTTTTAATTTAGAACTTCCTTTCAAAAGTCAGTTTATGAAGATGATGAGTAAAATATTATTTGCCCTCCTAGTGGTTGTATTGCTGGCAGCCTGCAACAGGAATTATTATTCCGGTACGGGCAAAGGGGGTAAGAATTGTGGCTGTCCCAGCCATAAGGGAATGACCGGCTATTAAGCGAAGAATAAAATTTTGTTAGAAACATGCTAATACTTTTTCACAGAGATTGTATCACTGAAAAAGATTCGGAATACCTCCGTTTTTTATTATTGACCATAGGATCTCCTGAACAGTTTTGCAATGCTTTCGAACTGTTGAACCGCAACCGGATCACTTCTCAAAAGAAAAAGATAGTAAAAGAAGCTTGCCGCCGTCAGTTAAGGCCTTTCCGGTTTTTGATCAATAAAAATTAAGATAATCTCTTCAACGCATCTTTCAGTTTTCCGAACATTTCACTGATCTCTTCTTTTTTACAGGTGCCTACGCTCAGACGATACCATGGTGAACTTCTTTCGGTACCAAAAGCATAGAAAGGAACTACGGCAAGGCCGGCAGCATTCAACACATAAGCCGTTACATCACTTTGGTTTTCCAGTTTCTTTCCAGTGGATGATGTTTTACCAACAAGATCAATTTTAATTGTTAGGTAAATAGCAGCTTCAGGTGCGATGGCATCAACAGAAAAACCTTCGCTTTTCAATTGCATGAAACCATCATAAATACGGCGTAGCCTTTCTTCAATTTCTGATTTGAAATGGGATAAATATTTTTTGATGTTTTCACGATGACCGAGATAATAGGCTACGGCTTTTTGCTCGGCCATCGGGGCCCAGGCTCCAATATGAGTAAGAATAGCTTTCATTTTACTGATAACAGTAGCAGGCCCCATGCTCCAACCTACCCTTACGCCTGTGGAGGCAAATACTTTACTGATAGCATCAATGAAAATGGTATAGTTCCTCATCTCAGGCCGAAGCGAAACAGGATTGTAATGTTTGATATCGCCATAGTTGAGATGCCAATACATCTGGTCATACATCACATATAGTTTTTTTTCATTGTCGCCCCTTCTTTTATTTTCTTCAATTACAAGCTCGCAAATGGCTTCCAACTCTTCTTTTTTAAAAGTGGTGCCGGTAGGATTCTGTGGCGAACAAAGAGAAATCAAGCTTGCTTCTTTAATATGCGGACGTATATCATCGGCCGTAGGCATGAAGTTGTTGGCAGCAGTTGATTCAATAACAATATGGTCTCCGCCAACAAAATGTGTATAATGATTATTGTTCCATGATGGTACGGCATAAATGATTTTATCTCCTTTATCACATACTGCACGGAAAGTTGCATAAATTAACGGACGGCCGCCGGAAGCAACAAGTATCTCGCTGGTTCCATAGTCAAGCCCTTCTTCATCTTTCATGAAAGAATGAATAGCCTCTCTCAGGTCAAGGTTTCCTTCGGCTGCAGGATAATTGGTAAAATGTTTTCGATAAGCTTCTACAATAGCATCTTCCAGTTCTTTGGGTATGGGAAAAATGGAAGGGTCAAAATCTCCAACCGTGAAATTGTAAATGCGTTCTCCCTGGCGGATCTTTTCTCTAATCTCTCCACCCAGCTTTACAATTTCAGAACCGATCAATGTTTCAGACAGATGCGACAACTTCATATACTGCCGTTTGGGGCAAATGTAGGGAAACAGGGTCTATCAAAACTATATCAGGAATGCTCCACCACCACTTTACTGTTATCATACAGATCATACTTCAAAAATATCTCTTCGCCAGGCTGGAATTTACTAACTGCTGCTTCGCCAATTACTCCTTTTGCTTTGCCACTGAATGAAGGCGAGTTTTCCGGCAGCACTTCCAATTCGAGTTTGACATATGGATTGTTTCCATTAACGTAAGCCCCTAGCCAGGTATATTTTTTTACGATGGCCCTTGCAGACCTACCAGATGCAAGAAGGGCTTCATTAGCTTTTTGCAGTTGCTCCAGTTCGGATCTTAAACCTCCTTCATTTGGCTGGGAAAATGATGAAGCGGATGATTTCGCAGTTCCGCTAAAATCAATCACTAGATTTTGTTCATTTTTTGGGTCGATCTTTACCGGTATTTCCATTCCGGGCATATAGGCGTTAGGATTTATTCTTGATACTAACACCCGGCATTGGGCATTATATTTCTGACCGAAACTGTTTTTTACTTCCAGCATCAGTTTCACCTGGGGATTGTTGTTGATGGTAACACCGGTATCCCTGACTTTCAGAATCTTTGCTGTTCCGGATATTGCTGTTTTCTGCAAACGGGCAGTATTGATCATTAGTTTGAAAAAAAGCCTGTAAAACAAATAAAACATTCCACCAAAAATGACAAGCATTCCCAGACCAATATATATACCCGATTGTCCACCAGTGGCCACCACAGCGCCAATACCTACAAGCAGGCCAATAATGCCGCCGACAAAACCAATCCACATTCCGACATTCATTTTCATCATACAGTAAATTTTGGAGAGTAAATTAATTAAAAGGAGTGGATCAAAGACCCACCCTTTTCATTATTTTTTTATGTGCAAACGCTGCCGCCCCTCCAGGGAAGGGAGGTACACTCAGGTTATTGAATAGGGTTATAATCTTTAAACAAATTCACTTTGGTTCCTTCCACCTGTTGGCGGTAATCCTTCCATTTGCCATCAAAAAATCCATTTATTTTTTGAATGGCATCGACAACAGCTTTTTCAGCATTGGCAACCATTGTTTCTGCTTCCTCGCCAGGCTCCACCATTTTGCTTCCGATTGATAGTTGAGCCCCTTGTAATTGACTCATTACAGTTACTTCAAAAGGATTTCTTGCCAATCCCTGCTTTTCTGATGTTTTGCCACTGATGAATTCCCGGATAGATTTTATTTCATCTTTCATTTTGGTTGTGGTCTTCCTCAATGAATCAGCTTCTTTTCCTTCCAGGCCTTTCAACTGGGATTCCATTTTTGTACACACTTCTTCTGCTTCTGTTAAGCGATCCATTCCCTCAGTAAGCTTATCAGCACTTTTATTCAGGCGGGCATACATTTTTCGCTGAGCCAGTTTTATTTCATTCCTGTTGCCTAATCTTGGATCGTCTTTTACTGTTATTATTACAGAATCAGATGCTCTTGCATAAGTAATGACCATTTTATAAGTGCCGGGTAATACCTGGAAACCTCCGGGCTCTGCAGCACCGGGTTGTGGTTTGGGAGTACCAGGCAGGCGAAAACCTTTTTCTTCCATGCCCCAGTACTGGCGGTTGAAGCCACTGTCAACATTCCATCTTAATGTTCTTATCAATTCATTGTTTGAATTATAAATTCTTACCATCGCACTGTCACCTCTTGCGCCAGCACCTGCACCTCCTTGTCCAAATCTTCCGCCACCGCCTCTTCCTCCAGCACCAGCCATTTGTGGTGGCGGAACAATGGCAGGTTGATCTGTAGCAGTTGGTGCAGTTGGTTGTGTCTTTGCTGCTGAATCTGCCGGAAGTTTTGGTTTATTAATATAAAAAGAAACCTGGGCGCCGCGACGACGATTATCACCATCATATAATCCATACGTACTCCATTCATATCCGGTGGCAGCTTTATATTGTGCCTGGTATGCATCAGGCGCTGTGAATGCTGTAACAGTATTTGTAATGGCCATTCCCTTATTAGCTGCGATCTTTCTTAATGGACGGATATCATCCAATATCCACAATGCCCGTCCAAATGTTCCGATCACCAGGTCTGCTTCTCTTTCCTGTATGGCAAGATCATAAGTGGAAACAGAAGGATACCCATTTTTCCATTGCTCATAAGAAACGCCGTTATCAAAACTTACCCATAAACCATTTTCAGTTCCAACAAAAATCAAATTGGGTTCTGCAGGATCCTGGATCATGCATAATGCATATCCTTTTACTTTGTTTTCATCCACCATCCTTGTCCATGTTTTTCCATAATCAGCAGTACGAAAAATATAGGGTTTGAAATCGCCACGGCGATAATCGTTGGCTACTACGAATGTTTCGCCTGCATTATATCTTGACGCTGTTATCTGAGGAACCCAGCAACCAACCGGCATGCCTGGAATTTTTCCACGGAAATTGGTCCATGTTTTTCCGCCGTCTCTTGTCAGTTGCACATTACCATCATCTGTACCAACCCAGATAATTCCCTGTTCTTTTGATGATGGAGAAATGGAAAGAATGCTGCAATGTGTTTCTGCACCGGTAATATCCATGGTTAATCCCCCTGTATTCTGGTAAGCTTTTATCTTAACAGTATCATCGGTAGTAAGGTCTGGAGAAATGATCTCCCAGCTTATTCCTTTGTTTATACTCTTATGAACAAACTGGCTGCCGAAATAGATTGTCTTTTTATCAAAAGGATCCTGTGCCATGGCTGAATTCCAGTTGAAACGCATCAATAGTTTTGGATCTAACGGCAGAGGCCGGATAAACCATGACTCCCCTGTTTTCCAGTTACGCCTTCCCACAGCACCACCCTGGCTTTCGCTATACACCCAGTTTGCATCTTCGGCATCGGACAGTACATCAAAACCATCACCGCCGCCCACATTATGCCAGTAATAATTCCGGATACCACCATTTATCCATACATAAGCAGGACCATGCCAGCTTCCATTGTCCTGCATGCCGCCCATTACGTTATAAGGCAATTCATTGTCCACATTTACATGGTAAAACTGACCTGCAGGGAGTTTCTCATCAAATACCCAATTCTTTCCTCTGTCTCTTGAAATGCCGATGCCGCCATCATTACCTTCAATGATCAAATTAGCATCCTCGGGATTTATCCACCACGCATGATGATCGGGATGAATGCCGGAATAGGGAATCAATGTGGTAAAAGATTTTCCTCCATCCTCACTCAGGGTGATGGTTGAATGTACATCATAGATCCTGTTTTCGTTTTTTGGGTCAACATAAATTTCCTGGTAATAAAAAGGCCGGTCTGTAACCTGGTCGGCATTGCTGTTTACGAGTGTCCATTTAAAACCCCCATCCTCGCTTTTATAAAAACCATTCTTTGTTGCTTCCACTTTTGCATACACTCTTGAGGGCATGCTGCGGGCAAATGCCACTCCGATTCTTCCAAGCTGTCCATCAGGAAGCCCATCTTCTTTTGAAAGTTTTTTCCAGTTCTTGCCACCGTCAATAGTTATGTATAAACCACTTCCCGCTCCGCCGCTTTTCAGATTCCATGGCGTTCTTCTGAATTGCCACATGGCGGCAATCAGTTTATTAGGATTGGAAGGATCCATTACCAAATCAGCACAACCAGTTGTGTCGTTCACATATAAGATCTTATTCCAGGTCTCGCCTCCATCGGTTGATTTGAACACTCCTCTGTCGCTGTGTTCTGCATAGGGATTGCCGATGGCAGCTGCATAAACCGTATTGGGATTTGCCGGATCAATTACTACACGATGAATGCAAATGGTTTTTTCCAAACCCATCCGTTTCCATGTTTTACCGGCATCCATGCTTTTAAAAATTCCAGCACCGAGGTTAAGTGAGTTGCGGGGATTGCCTTCGCCGGTTCCCACCCACACTATGTTGGGATTGCTTTGCTGGATGGCGATAGAACCGATATTTTGTAATGGTTGTTCATCAAATATGGCATTCCAGGTTTGGCCGCAGTTCTCTGTTTTCCATACGCCTCCTGAAGCTGCACCCACATATATTATATTGGGATTGGCGACAACAGCATCAATTGCGGTGATACGTCCACTCATACCGGCCGGGCCGATATTGCGGGGTTTCCAGTTTTTAAATTTATCTAAAGAAATTTTTTGCGCTGATGAAATGAAGCAAATTAAAAAAGTGAATGCCAGCAAAGTGGATTTTCTCATTATGGTATGTTTTGGAGGCTAAACTTACTGATAAAGAAATGGGCGGCAAAAAAGTATTATATAAATGGAGGAAGAAAAAAATGAGCCACCCAAGAGATTCGAACTCCCGGCCTGCTATTTACGAACTCCCGATAAAATCGGGACTCTAACCAGCTGAGCCAGGGTGGCTTTATTATTAATACTAAAAAGGTTTCAAAGGTTTTTCTTCCTGCTTATCCGGTTTCAATACAACCCTGATATAGCTGGCGAGGTTGATATATTTTTTTGCCGCATCCTGTATCATTTTTGAAGTCAGGTTTTCGGTTTGTTTTTGTTTGTTTAATATATCAGCAGGATTATTTCCGAGATAATAAGCATCATAAAGACTGGTCATCCAAAACGGGTTCTCTTTCATATCTACTTCTAATTTTCTTTTTTGCTGCTCTTTTATTTTTTCCAGGTCTTCGGTTGTAACGCCGGTCTTGATTATTTTTTTCAGTTCATCAATAGCTGCTTTGCTGAGCGTATCCACATTTTCTGGAGCACAGGGAAATGAAATGGTAAAATTGGAATAACCCGCCGGAATTTTTCTTACATCTCCAAATGCCGACACACCATAAACGCCTCCTTTTTCTTCCCGTAATTGTTCAACTAATTTTATGGTCATTAGTTCTCCCAGGCTGCGCAAAGCATAAGCATCCTGCACATTATAAGTAACAGGGCTGGTAAAGACAATATTGACCATACTCTTTGGATCAGCGCCTTTAGTGATTACTTTATCCACGCTGCCAGCAGGAGGCCGGATACCCAGGTCCTTAAATTTTTCCCTGGCAGCATTGGCAGGGAGACTGCCGATATATTTTTCCAGCAATGGTTTTATTTTTTCTTCATCAAAAGAGCCGACAAATAAAAATGTAAAGTCACCGGCATTGGCAAATCTCTCTTTATAGATCTGCACACTGCGGTCCAGGTTGATCTTATCAAAATCCTCCGGCTTGGGCAATCCTCCTGCACGGGGATGGTTTTGCGTCATCAGTTTTTGAAATTCAGAACTGAAATAAATCTGAGGATTGGCGCTTAAGTTGGCATACAACTGTTTATGCCTTGTCTTAAACGATTCAAAAGCATCTTTATCTTTTTTGGGAGCAGTGAAATACAAATGTACCAACTGCAGCAATGTTTCTGTTTCTTTTGGAATAGTACTGCCATTAAGACCCTCACTGTATAAAGTAATATTGGGCGTCAGAGTTGTATTCTTTCCTTTCAGCATATTGCCAAGGTCAATGGCCGAAAAATTACCGACACCACTTTGGTTTACAATAGCCGCTGCATTACTGCCGGAATAATAATCCGCATCTTTTACCAACGAATGCCCGCCTTTACTGAAAGCCCGGAATAATATTTCATCATTCTTGAAATTTGTAGGCTTTAATATAACGGTGGCTCCATTTGATAACCTGATAGTTGTTGTTTGAAGATTATCAGCTTTTTTGGAGCTGGTGGTTCTTCCCGGTTTCAGTTTACTTCCATCCATCAGGGAGGAGGCAAGAACTTTTTCTTTATAAGGCTCCACTGAGGAGAGATCAGCGGTTTCAATTACTTTTTTTACTTCGTCGGAAGAGGGAACTTTTACTGACTCTTTATCCGGGGCATTTAGTGTAACCACCATATTGTTCTTAGTGATCCATTGTGCTGCCAGTTTATTTACATCTTCCAGTTTTACCGATGACAGGTATTGATTTACCAAATCATATTCCCATTCAATACCCGGAATAGGCTCATTGATCAAAAAATTATTTACATACTCATCCACATACTTATATGATTCTTCTTTTTCCCTTTCGCTGAAAATACGGTCATACAGGCTTTGCATCTGTTTTTTTTGGAGATCAAACTCGCTTTGCGTAAAACCATACTGAAGCACTCTTTTGTTTTCCATTAACAGTGTAAAGAGAGACCGGGCCATACCGGTATCACTCGTATTGGCGCCTAGCTGATAGGCATCCTTCGTTCTGGCAATACTATTGCCGTAAAATGAACCTGCGCCGACAAAAGGAGGATTGGGTTTCAGGGTTATTTCACGAAAACGGACATTCAGCATTCCGGTAAAAAGCCTTGTGTTCATATAGCGGCAATAATCACCGATTGTCGCCTGCGGTTGTAACTGTTTTTTGTATAATATTTCTACGGAGGGGAACGCAGTTTCCTTGTCTTTGGCTACAACAGACAGAGGTTCTTCATGATCAGGCACATTGAACATTTCTCTTTGTCTTGGGTTTACCGCAGCAGGAATATCGCCGAAGACCTGTATTATTTTTTGCTCCATGTCATTTACATCAATATCGCCTACTACAACAACTGCCTGCAGATCGGGTCTGTACCAATCTTTGTAAAATCTTTTTAAGGCATCATGAGAAAAGTTATCCAGGCTGAATTTTGTACCGATGGGTAAACGATCGGCATAACGGGAACCCTGGTATTGAACAGGCAAAGTTTGTTTCATCATTCTCTCGTCAGCACCCCGGCTGAGCCGCCATTCTTCGATCACGACACCTCTTTCTTTTTCTATTTCTGTGGAATCAAGCAATGCTTCATGTGCCCAGTCTTCCAGTATCTGCAAACCTTTTTCTACGAGGCCGGGTTTATCAGTTGGTACTGGTAATATGTAAACTGTTTCATCAAAACCGGTGTAAGCATTCAGGTCGGCGCCAAATTGCACGCCGATGCTTTGAAGATAACTCACCAGCTCATTCTTTGGAAAGTTTTTGGTTCCGTTGAAATTCATGTGCTCCATGAAATGAGCCAACCCAAGCTGATCATCGTCTTCCAGCACAGAACCTGTATTCACAACAAGACGAAGCTCCACTCTTTTTTCCGGCAGGGAATTATGGCGGATATAATAAGTGAGGCCATTAGTTAAACGACCGATCTTTACTTTAGGATCAAGCGGCATTGGTTGATCCACATTGATCTGCGACCATGCCACATTAGTCAGCATTATTGTTGCCAGCACCAGCAACCAAAACCGTTTAACCACTTGCATATAATTTCTTTGGAAACATAAATTTATTCATAAGAAGTTGCTTGGAAAAATAAAAAACCTCCTTTTGAATGAAGGGAGGTTTTTAACCGGTAAAGGGCTGATTTTTATTGTCGGGGTTTTTCCTTAAAATTTTTTCCCACTTCCTTGGCCTTCTCAAAATCAAGCACTACGCCGTTGATGCAATACCGTAAACCGGTTGGCGGAGGGCCATCGTCGAATACATGTCCAAGATGGGCTTCGCAGCGTCCGCACTGCACTTCGGTCCGCTTCATGCCATGAGTGTTATCCGGTGTATAAATAATACTGGTTTTACTGACAGGCTCATAAAAACTGGGCCAGCCACATCCGCTTTCAAATTTGGTATCACTTTTAAACAAAGCATTTCCACATGCAGCACAGTAATAAGTGCCTGTTTCATAAAAATTTTCGAGCTTACTGCTCCATGGCCTTTCGGTGCCTTTCATCCTCGCAATGTAATATACATCCTGAGGAAGAATCTTTTTCCATTCTTCTTCCGCTATTGTCAGCTTTGTTGTATCCTTGTTGGAATAAACAGGATTTTTCATTTTTTCGTTCATATTGTTGTTTTTGTTTGAAGTATTGTTTTGAGAAGAACTGCACCTGGAAAAAAGAATCAGTGCAAAAAGAAACGGATATAATGCAAGACTTTTCATATCGGTATACCAAATTTACGACAGCGGGATTTGGCAGGTTTGTCGGGCCTATGACAGGTCGTGTTTCTTAACAATTTTGTATCCTTTTTATTCTAAGTCGGGTATATTATATTTGTCAGCTTACGAGGCTTTAATAATCATTATGTTTAATTTAATTCTTTTTGGCCCGCCCGGGAGCGGAAAAGGTACGCAGGCAGATAAACTGGTTGCCAGGTATGGGCTGATACATCTGTCAACCGGTAACCTGCTGCGGGATGAAATTGCCCGAAAAACCCCACTCGGACTTGAGGCAAAGAATTTTATTGACATGGGTCGGCTGGTACCCGATGAAATAGTGATCGGGATGGTGGATGTTTATTTTGACAAGCATAAAGATGCAAAAGGCTTTTTGTTTGATGGATTTCCCCGTACCGTAGCCCAGGCTACTGCTCTGGATGAATTAATGGAAAGAAAGAAAACCGGCATTGCATCAGTATTGGCGCTGGAGGTGAGTGAAGAAGAACTGGTAAAACGATTGGTGAACCGGGGTAAAACATCAGGCCGCAGCGATGATACCAATGAGGAAGTGATAAGAAAACGCTTTGCTGTTTATTGTGATGAAACTACTCCTGTGGCAGAACATTATAAAAAATCAGAAAAATTTCAGATAGTGAAAGGCGAAGGAACTATTAATGAAATATTTGACTCCCTTTGCAAAGCAATCGATGGTAAAATAAAAGAAAACTAACAATCTGTTTTATTCAACCGACGGGAGAACAGATAAATAAGATCCTTATCCTGATTACGGCAAAACCTTTCTTATGAGTTTAGAAAAGGCAAATTTCCTCCGCACCAAACTGGTTACGTACTTACAAAGACTTGATCCCGCCACACCACCCTGTTGGGGAAAAATGAATGTGCAACAGATGATAGAGCACTACGGTGGTGATGCAGTCCGCAATGCCAATGGCAGGCTTAAAATTGATACTATCATCACTACTCCCGAACATCTGGAAAGATTGCGGGAATTTATGATGAGCGATAAACCATTTAAGGAAAACACCAAAAATCCGCTGATGGGGGAAGAGCCATCCCCGCTTCGCTATAAAACTGTTCAGGCTGCTATTGGCGCTTTGCAGCAAGAACTGATCTATTTTTTTGAAGCATATGAAAAAAATCCGGATATGATTGTCCGGAATCCTTTCTTTGGCGATTTGAATTTTGAACAGAATGTCCAGTTACTTTACAAACATGCCCTTCACCACCTCAGGCAGTTTGGGCTGGAAATTTAACCGTTCTATAGCTTTGCTTTCAATAAAGAATCTGCTTTATGCAGGCTATTGCTCACGGCATCTTTTACTTTAAATACTTTCAACTTTTCTTCAGTAAAGTATTTGATCCTTTGTTCAGGATTATCTTTTGCTGAATCCAGGTTAACCTCACTCATCCACCTATCCATTCCATCATAGGCCGACTGTAACTCAGTATTAGCTTCTGTTAGCTTTGCGGCTAATTGCTCCGTCGCGGCTTTCGCTTTTGAAGGAAGTTTTGCAATAGAGTCCAGCAATTGATTGATTTCTTTTTGCTTTCCTTCAATACGCATCCATCGGACCATAGCCTCATCATGACCTTTTATAACATCATTGTATAGACTGTCCGCTAATGCTGAGGCATTATCTTCATTGTC
>Ga0233425_10001659_pt1 | contig 48393 bp, 27 predicted proteins | sample Watercolumn_Towu_2_FD_181712 | JGI IMG/M metagenome (GOLD analysis project Ga0233425, IMG submission 181712) | Freshwater microbial communities from Lake Towuti, South Sulawesi, Indonesia - Watercolumn_Towuti2014_140_MG | ecosystem: Environmental > Aquatic > Freshwater > Lake | place...
CCAACCTCACCGCCTTTTCCACGTCTCGACGTGATCGCGGCCTGAACGGCGAAGAAATCGTCCTTGCTGATGATGGTGGGGTAGTAGTCGTCGATAGGCTCTTTCGGCATCCGCTTTCCGTTGACCAATTCATGAGGCGTGAATTGACCATAGACCGCTGGATTTTTCAGGATGCGGACGACGTACGAGTGATACCAACCGTTCGATTTCCTGCCGCAGAATTCGTAGGTGTCGCACTTTTCTTCATTCAGTTTCTTGGCAATGCTGACGTAGCCATGTCCGTTCAACGCCAGATTGAAGATTCGTTGGACGACGGCGACACGGTCTGGGATCGGGTGGAACTCATCGTCCTTCAGTTCAAGCCAGTTCGGGCCGACCTTGGTCAGCTTGTGCTTTCCTTCGCGAGCCCGTTGCCGCTTGTTGTCCCACGCCGCCTTTCCGCGCTTCGATTTCATCAACGACTCTTCGTGCGCTCGGGACATCACGAGGAGGCTGTACATCAGGTTGCCGATGTCGTTAATGCTCTCCCGTGTGTACTCCCGATTGTCGGCCAGGGTCACGATCGTGATCCCCTTCGAGAGGATTTGGGTGAACAAATTCAGGGCCGAAATGATTTCGGCACGGGAGAGGCGGTCAAGTGATTCGATTAGGAGATAAGAGCCAGGTGTGACACGGCCCGAATCGATGGCGGAAATGAACAGGCCCAAACGGCCTGACGTTGCGTTGTCCCCTTTGAAGGCGGAAACACCGAGGTCGGTTAGTTGAAGGGACTCGTCGAGGGTGAGATCATGGCTTTCCGCGTACTTGCGCGATAGCTCCACCTGCCTTCGAATTGAATCCCCTTTCAACTGCTCCGGCGTCGAAAATCTCACATAGCTGTAGGCCGCAGTCATTATGACGTCTCCGCGAATTGGGCAACGTAAGACTATTCATAATAGCGCCATCGTCGGTTTGCCGGAAACGGCGGTCAAGGAAAGCAAGGATCGGGTTCGTGGCGCCCTGCTCAATTGCCGGTTTGAGTTCCCCGCCCAACGCATTACCGTGAACATGGCTCCCGCCGACATTCCCAAGGAAGGTGGCCGCTTCGATCTGGCCATCGCCCTGGGCATTCTGGCCGCCTCCGGCCAGATCAAGAGTGAACCGCTCAAACGGATGGAGTGCGTGGGAGAGCTGTCTTTGGGCGGCGAGCTGCGGGCCATCGGTGGTGCCCTGCCGGTCGCCATCGAAACCCGCAACGCCGGCCGCCGGCTGATCCTGCCGCAGGCCAACGCCGCCGAAGCGGCCTTGGTGGGCGATGCAGACATCCTTCCCGCCGGCCATCTGCTGGAGGTCTGCGCCCATCTCAACGGCCAGCGGCAACTGGAACTGGCCGCTCCCGCCCCAGTCTCCCCCAGCCCCACGGATTCGCCCGATCTGGCCGACGTCCACGGCCACTACCATGCCAAGCGCGCCCTGGAAATCGCAGCGGCCGGACGCCACAACCTGTTGATGATCGGTCCGCCCGGCACCGGCAAGTCCATGCTGGCCGCCCGCATGGCCGGCATCCTGCCGCCATTGGAGGAACGGGAAGCACTGGAAAGCGCGGCCATCGCCTCGGTGAGCGATATCCCTTTCGATCCGGCCGGCTGGACCCGCCCGCCGTTTCGTGCCCCGCACCATACCGCGTCGGCCGCCGCACTGGTGGGCGGCGGCAGCAATCCGCGCCCCGGCGAAATCTCCCTGGCCCACAACGGCGTGCTGTTCCTGGACGAGTTGCCGGAATTCGACCGCAAGGTGCTGGAAGTGCTGCGGGAGCCCCTGGAGACCGGCATGATCACCATCTCGCGGGCGGCCCGGCAGGCAGACTTTCCGGCGCGGGTGCAACTGATCGCCGCCATGAACCCATGTCCCTGCGGCTACCTGGGCGATGCCTCGGGCCGTTGCCGCTGCACCCCCGACCAGGTGCAGCGCTACCGTTCCCGCATCTCGGGCCCGTTGCTGGACCGCATCGACATGCACATCGAAGTGCCGCGGGTCTCCCATGAACTGCTGCGCGACGGCCGTCCCGAAGGCGAAGAGACCAGCGCCACCGTGCGCGAGCGGGTGGTTGCCGCCCGCCGCCAGGCGGCAAGCCGCGGCCACGCCGGCAACGCTGTCATGACGCCCCAGCAAATCAAGCGCCACTGCCGGGTCGATCCGGCAGGCCAGCAACTGTTGGAACGGGCGCTGACCCAGTTCGGACTGTCGCACCGGGCCTACCACCGCATCCTCAAGATCGCGCGCACCATCGCCGACCTGGCGGGCAGCCAAGACATCCAGCTGCCCCATCTGTCGGAAGCGATTTCCTACCGGCGCCTGGACCGGGCCGCACCTGGGCAACCAAATACCTGATGCCGCAATCATGACCGCCCGCCCCACCCCGAACCCGCAGCAACTGGAAGCCATCCACGAGCTGGAGCGGCCCTTGCTGGTGCTGGCCGGCGCCGGCAGCGGCAAGACCCGGGTCATTACCGAGAAGATCGCCCACTTGGTGAAACAAGGTATCCCGGCCCGCCACATCACCGCGGTGACCTTCACCAACAAGGCCGCGCGCGAGATGCGCAGCCGCATCGGCCAGATCATGCCGGACCGCGACCTCCGCGGCCTGCGCCTTTCCACCTTCCACGCGCTGGGACTGGACTTGGTCAGGCGCGAGCACAAGGCACTCGGCTATAAACCGGCGATCTCCATCTTCGACGAGCACGACCGGGAGCTGTTGATCAAGGAACTGATCAAGCACGGCCGCAAGGAATACGACATCGAGAAGATCGACCAGTACGCGCACTGCATCGGCACCTGGAAAAACCTGTTCGTGCTGCCCGAGCAGGCGGAACAGCAAGCGGTCGCCGCCGACGACCGCATCGCCGCCGAGCTGTATGCCGCTTACGGCAGGCAGATCAAGGCTTACAACGCCGTGGACTTCGACGACCTGATCCTGCAGCCGGTACTGTTGCTGCAGAACCACCCGGAACTGGCGGAAAAATGGCAGAACGCCACCCGCTACCTGCTAGTGGACGAATACCAGGACACCAATATCACCCAGTACCGCTTGCTGAAATTGCTGACCGGCAAGCTCGGCCGCTTCACCGTGGTGGGCGACGACGACCAGTCCATCTATGCCTGGCGCGGTGCCCAGCCCGAAAATCTAGTGCAGCTGCAAAAGGATTTTCCCAGGCTGCGGGTCATCAAGCTGGAACAGAACTACCGTTCCACCGGCCGCATCCTCAAGATCGCCAACCAGCTGATCGCCAACAATCCCCACATCTTCGAAAAGCAGCTGTGGAGCAGCTTGGGGCTTGGGGAAAAACCCCGGGTGATCAAGGCCAAGGACGACGTCGGCGAATCCCGCCAGGTGGCCTCCGACATCATCCACCACAAGTTCCGCCATGCAGGCAGCTATTCCGATTACGCCATCCTGTACCGCGGCAACCACCAGTCGCGGCTGTTCGAGCGGGCGTTACGGGAACACGGCATCCCCTATTTCATCAGCGGCGGCAGCTCCTTCTTCAGCCATGCGGAAGTCAAGGACGTCATGGCCTATCTCCGCCTGCTGGTGAATCCGGACGACGATGCCGCCTATCTTCGGGTGGTCAACGTCCCCCGCCGCGAGATCGGTCCCACCACCCTGGAAAAGCTCGGCCACTATGCCCAACAGCGTCAGGTCAGCCTGTTCAACGCCAGCCTGGAGCTGGGCCTGCAGCAGCAGCTGCCGGAACCGGCGCTGCAACGGCTGCAGCAGTTCGCCCGGATGATCACGGAGGTCGCGGGCCAGACCTTGGGCAGCGACGGTTTCGGGGCGATCGAGCAGTTCGTCGAACGCATCGGTTACGAACTCTGGCTGCGCGAACACAGTTCCAGCGAGCAGCAAGCGGAGCGGCGCATGGGCAATGTGCGCGAATTGCTGGATTGGCTGCGCCGGCTGGCCGGCGAGGACCAGGCCAAGAGCCTTTCCGAAGTGGTCAACAAGATCATGCTGCTGGACATCCTGGACCGCCAGGAAGAGGAAAACAGCGGCGACCGGGTCAACCTGATGACCCTGCATTCCGCGAAGGGGCTGGAATTCCCCTTCGTGTATCTGGTCGGCATGGAGGAGAACCTGCTGCCCCACCAGACCAGCATCGAAGACAACGCGATCGAGGAAGAACGGCGGCTGGCCTACGTGGGCATCACTCGTGCCCGCCGCGAGCTGACCCTGTCCTATTGCAGCCATCGCAAACGTTACGGCGAATTGGTGCGCTGCCAGCCCAGCCGCTTCCTCCACGAGCTGCCGGAGGAAGAATTGGAATGGCCCGACAAGAACCCGTTGCCGCCGGAAATCAAGAAAGAACGGGGACTTGCGTCCCTGGACCAGATCCGCAGTTTGTTACGCGGCTAGAAAAACGGTAGAATGCGTTTATTGCGTCCGTAGCTCAGTTGGATAGAGTAGCGGCTTCCGAAGCCGTTGGTCGCAGGTTCGAATCCTGCCGGGCGCGCCATCCTGCTTCCGTGCCCTGAAAACTCAGCTCAATAGCTTGAGCGGCAGGGCCGTATACACGGTTTTAACTCCCTCCCTCGCAGATTGGCCAGACTCACGGAAAACGTGAGCTTGAGCACGGCTCGCTTGTCCTCCAGTCTCTCGGAAGCGTTTATGCGGCTTTGCGAGGAACTCCATGGTGGCTCTAAAGGCCTTGTCAAAGCATCTGACCGGCTTGCCGCAGTTCGCGAATTTCGCATTCGATCTTCCGCTCCTCCGGCTCCTGGACGCGGGTTTCGTAGATACCGACGACACCCGGAGAACCCACATCGACGACGCGATCGATCAATTGGTCCAGTACGAACTGACTCTGTGTGGTCGGAGCAAGGGCTGTGCCCCCCTGGCGCGGGACCCAGGCGATGTCCGGCCGGTCAACAAACCGGTCAGGAACGCTCTGCATCGTACCGTTATTCTCTGCGGCCTTTCTCACTGCCGAATGGATGAAATCCGCAAAGCCGCTCGCCTTTCCTACGCATATCATCCCTTCAGTTTTGCTGCCCAAGCTTCCCCTACCCGCTTCACGGACACCGGGTAAGGTGTTTTGAGAGCCTGGGCGAAAATGGAGACGCGCAGTTCCTCCAGCATCCAGCGATAGCCGTCCCGCTCCGGCGGGACGGCGTTCTTGCCCTGCTGGACCCAGTTCCAATAGTCCTGCCAGGGCTTGGCCTGCTCGGCCAACTGGCGGAGGTCGCGCTGGGGGTCCTGGGCGGATTTGTCGAGGCGGTACAGCAGGGCATTGAGGTAACGGGGAAACTCCTTGAGCGCGGGATAAGGCGTGAGGGCGACGAAGCCGGGCTGGATCAACCGGCTGAGCTGATCCTGCATGTCGTCGGTGGCCGGCCCGGTCGGGCGCGCCTTGAGCTTCCTGGCGACTTCGGCGTGCAGCAGCAGGATGTCGTTGGCCAGCTTGCCGACGGCGTTGCCCACCGGCACCACTTCGCTGCGGCCCTTGATCAGCCGCTGCTCGAAAACGGCGGCGGAGCGGATGTCGGGCTGACCGTCCAGGTAGAGAGCGGCCATGATGCGGTCAACCGTGTCGTCGCGCAGGTCGCTGGACGGGGTGCCAAGCTGGCGGTAGGCCAGCTCCGAGGCGGCGGTCACCGGCAGGTTTTTCTTGAGGTATTTCAGCTCCTTGCTCATGGCCAGGCAGAACAAGCGCACCAGACCCCGCTCCTGGCTGGCGGCGGCGGCTTCCTGAGTGTCGAACACCCGTAGCCCCACCGTCTCGCCTTCATCCACCAGGGCCGGGAAGCCATGGAGGCTGCCGGACTGGTAGCGCTCGCCCAGGTCGCCGAACACCCAGGTCTTGCAGCCGGTCATGGACAGTTCTTCCCGCGCCAGTTCCTGGAAGTTGCTCACCGCGGTTTCGCTGTGGGCCTTCTTCAGGGCCGCCAGGTCGCGGCCGCGGGCCACCACCACCTTGTTGTCGTCCACCAGGGCGAAGTTCATGCGCAAATGGACGGGAATGCCCTCCTCGCTCCATTCGGTCAGCGGGGGTCCAAAGCCCGCCAGCCTCCGCAGCGCGGCGCTGAGCTGTTCCGCCAGCCGGCCCTTGCCGCAGTCCAGCTGCACCAGGGCGCGGTCGGCGAAGTCGGGCACCGGCACGTAGTGGCGCCGGCTGGGCTTGGGCAGATTCTTGATGAGCGCCACCAGCTTCTCCCGCAGCAACCCCGGCACCAGCCACTGGAAGGGTTCCGGCGTGATCTGGTTGAGCAGATGGATGGGGATGATGGCAGTGACGCCGTCGTCCTCGTGGCCGGGCTCGAAGCGGTATTCGAGCTGGATCTTGAGGCTGCCGAAGACGAACTGGTCCGGGAAGTTGCGGTCATGGACCGAGTCGTCCTCCTTCCGCGTCACATCCTCCCGCGTCATCTTCAGCAGAGCGGGATTGCCCTTCTCCGCCTTCTTCCGCCACGCCTCGAAACTAACCCCGCTGACCACCTCTTGCGGGATGCGCTCGTCGTAGAACCGGTAGATCCATTCCTCGTCGGCCACCAGATCGACCCGGCGACCCTTCTGCTGCAGGTAATCGGCTTCCGCCAGCAGTTCCCGGTTGTGGATGAAGAAGGGGGCCTTGCTGTCGTATTCCATCTGCACCAGGGCGTGGCGGATGAATAGCTCCCGCGCCATCACCGGATCGACGTTCTCCAGCGGCACCCGGCGGCCGTTGACGATGGTCAGGCTGAACAGGGTCAGCTTCTCGAAGATGGCGGCCCGCCCCGCCTTCTTCTCCCAGTGGGGCTCGTGGTGGCTCACTTTCAGCAGATGGGCGCCGCAACGTTCCACCCAATCCGGCTCGATCTTCGCCGCCACGCGGGCAAAGACTTTGGTGGTCTCCACCTGTTCGGCGGACATGATCCAACGAGGTCGCGGCTTGAACAGGACGGAGCCGGGCCAGATCTGGCATTTCAGTCCGCGTGCGCCAAGATATTCGGACTGCTCCTGCTTGAAACTCACGTGGCACAACAGCCCTGTGAGCAGCGGCCTGTGGATCTCGCCGTATTCCGACGGCGCCTGGTTGAAGCGCAGATTCAGCTCGCCCTTGGCCACCTGGAGGATCTGCTGGTGAATATCCTCCCATTCCCGCAACCGCAGATAGGACAGGAAGTTGGCGCGGCAATACTGGCGCAGCTTGCTGTTGGACAGGTGCTTCTTCTGCTCCTGGAAGTGTTCCCAGATCTTCAGGAAACTCATGAAATCGGAATTCTCGTCCTTGAACCGGGCGTGCTTCTGGTCCGCTGCCTGGGCCTTGTCGGAAGGCCGTTCGCGCGGGTCCTGCAGGCTCAGGGCACTGACGATGATGGCCACCTCCGTCAGGCTGTTCTCTTCCGAACCCGCCAGCAGAATCCGTCCCAGCCGCGGATCCACCGGCAGCTTGTAGAGCTGCTTGCCGATTTCGGTGAGCCGCTTCTGCTCGTCGATGGCGTTGATTTCCAACAGGGTCCTGAGGCCATCGCGTACCATGCGCTCGTCCGGTGGCTCCATGAACGGGAAATCGCTCAGGTCCCCCAACCCCAGCGCCTTCATCTGCAGGGTCACCGCAGCCAGGTTGGTACGCAGGATTTCAGGCTCGGTGAACAACGGGCGCCGGAGGAAATCCGCCTCCGAATAAAGCCGGATGCAGATGCCGGGGCCGACCCGGCCGCAGCGGCCGGCGCGCTGATTGGCCGAGGCCTGGCTGATATTCTCGATGGGCAGGCGCTGCAGCTTGCTGCGATGGCTGTAGCGGCTGATGCGGGCATGGCCGGCATCGATCACCGCGCGGATGCCGGGCACCGTGAGGGAGGTCTCCGCCACGTTGGTGGACAGGACGATGCGGCGTTTTTTGTGGGGCCTAAAGATCTGTTCCTGCTCGGCGTTGGACAGTCGCGCGTAGAGGGGCAGGATTTCGCAATCCTCCGGATGGTGTTTGCGCAGGGACTCTGCGGTCTCGCGGATGTCGCGCTCGCCGATCAGGAAGATGAGGATATCCCCCCGGGTCTCCCGGTGCAGTTCGTCCACCGCCGCCAGGATGCCGCGCTGCAGCTCATCGCCGGTCTCGTCTTCCTCCTCGTCCTGCAGGATGGGACGGTAGCGGATCTCGACCGGATAGGTGCGGCCCGACACGTTGATGATGGGTGCGTCATTGAAATGGCGGGAGAAGCGCTCCGGGTCGATGGTGGCCGACGTCACGATGAGCTTGAAGTCGGGCCGGCGCGGCAGCAGCCACTTCATGTAGCCCAGCAGGAAATCGATGTTGAGGCTGCGCTCGTGGGCCTCGTCGATGATCAGGGTGTCGTACTGATCCAGAAACCGGTCGTTCTGGGTCTCCGCCAGCAATATGCCGTCGGTCATCAGCTTGACCAGGCTGTCCTCGGCGGTGTGGTCGTGGAAGCGGACCTTGTAGCCAACGGCTTGGCCCAAGGGCTGCTGCAATTCTTCGGCGATGCGCGCCGCCACGCTGCGGGCGGCGATGCGGCGCGGCTGGGTGTGGCCGATGAAACCGGAAAGCCCACGCCCTGCCTCCAGGCAGATCTTGGGCAGCTGGGTGGTCTTGCCGGAGCCGGTCTCGCCGCAGACGATCACCACCTGATGCTTGAGGATGGCCTGAAGGATCTCGTCCTTGCGCTCGGCGACCGGCAGGTCCGGCGGGTAATTCAGCGCGGGCACGCCGGCCGCCCTGGCCTGGCGCGCCGCCGCCGATTGCGCGATACGGTCGGACAGCTTGGTCAAATCGCCGGTCTCCTTACCGGCTTTCAGCTCGTTGCGGATGCGGTCGAGGCTGCGCCTCAGGCGGTGCTGGTCCTTGCGAAGGCAGTCGTTGAGGGATCGTTCGAGCCGGCGCAGCAGTGCGGCCGGAGCGTCCTGCGGGGATGGGTCTGGATGGGTCACGGAATTGCGAGGAACTGGGGCGTGGCGCGGTATTCTACCCGTTCCCGGCCACGCCCGCAGAACCGGGGTTTGCTTTGGCGACGCACGCCATCATCGCGCCGTCGCAACGAAGGCGGTTCGACGGCGGGCCCTCCGGCCCATTGGCCGGCGGCCGTCCCTGGCTCGGTACGGCTGCCGTGGATTGCGGCAGCTTCCCTCAGCCGGGGCCGTGCGCCCGGCGTTACTTCTTGGCGGCTTTCACCTCCACCGAGGTCGCCGCCATGGTGTACTCCACCGTGACCTTGGCGCCCTTCTGCAAGTCGCCGGTAACCTTGGTATTGCCGTCGCGGGCGATCTCCCACTTCTCCTTGCCCTTCTGAACCACGATCATGGTGTCGGTGACATCCAGCACGGGACCGGTCACCTGATAGGTCTTGCCGGCGAGGACCGGACCGGACGCCGACCAGACCAGGAAAATGAACGCCAGCTTTTTCATAACACGACCTCCTGAAGCCGCTGGATGCGGCGTGCCGGGCCACCATAACGCGATCGGCTTGCGCCGGCAAGGAACCGGGACGGCAGACACATTCCGTCCCTTTCACCGCCCGGATCCGAGATCGACCCACACCGCCGGCCCGTCCGTCCCCAACCGCACCAGGTAAGCACCGTTGGCACCGACATGGCGGCCCGGACCGAAATGCAAGGCGGGACCTTGCGAGGCCCGGTAATCCGCGATGGATTCCAGCGCTGCCACGAGCCCCTGCCGGGTCACCCCGGCTCCAGCCCGGCGCAGGGCCTCGACCAGCAGACCACAGCTGACCCAACCCCAGCGGGCGTGAAGCGCCCCCTCACCGCCCTGTCCGCCGATCCAGGGATAGGTGGCCCAGCCGATTGCCGACCCCGAAACCCCCACGACGGTGGCCAGGTACAGTGCCGGCGCCCCCACCGCGACCCTCTGCCAGGCATCCGCCGCGGTTTGCGCAAAACGCGCCCGCGGCACCGCCACCAGCACGGCATCCCCCGGCCGCGGCGAAATCGGGAGGGGACTACCGTTGGGTTCGCCGTTCCAGCGAACCACCCTAAGCGGGGCACCGTACCGCTCCGCCCCGCGACGCGCGTGCCCCTCCAGGGTCTCGCCCAGGCTGTCGGCGGTTCGCACCAGCCACAGCGTCCCATCCTTGGCCGTCAGGCCAGCGAGATGGCCCGCGAGCACTTCCACTTCGTCTTCCAATCCGCCGGCCAGACGGAAAATGGGCGCGCCGCCTTGTTCCGCCGATGGGTTCAGCAAGTCCACCGGCCCGACCACCGGCAAGGACAAACTGGAGAAGGCACTATCGACTTCGGCTTCGCGACCGGCATCCAGAGGAGCAGCCAGCGCCAACAGGTCCGATCGGCCCTCCAACTGCTCGGCCCACGCGGCCAGCGACAATCCGGCCGGTCGGGCGAGAACTTCCAGCCGCAACCTGCGGCCGAACAGCGGCGTGGAATCGAAGCAGCCCTGCAGGCTGTGGCGCAGCGCATCCGCAGCGGCAGGCGCTGCCTCGGGCTCGGCCCACGTGCCGATGACCCAGTCGCCTCCGCCAGCCGCGTCGAGACGGCGCAAATATTCGGCCAGAGCATGGACTGCACCGCGGTCCAGCTCGAACCGGGGCATGGCCGCATCCAGCCGGCGCCCACCGGAATCCACCCCCTGCCGCACAGCCCGCCAGAGCAGAGCCTCGTCGTAACGCGGCCGTACTGTGCCGTCGGCACGCAACTCCCCCAGCTCCCGGCTCAGGCGCGACCATGCCAGGGCCGGCGGGTTGCCCCAGCCGCCTGGATTGCCCTCACCGCGGCGGCCGTGGCAGTTGCCGCAGGCGACCGCCGCACCTTCGATCCGCAACGGATCGGTGCCGATCCGAGCCACCACCTGCCGTAGCGGTCCGATCCGGCCTTGTTGAAAAATGCTTTCTCCGTCCGCACTCGCCGCCGCTTCAGTCACGCACGAGAACGCCAGTAGCGCCAATGCCGCAGAGAGGTTCCCGGCCGGCCCCATGAGTCAACGGGCAAATCGGGCGATCATGGACCGCAACTCCGCCGGACTCGGCAAACCCAAGCGGCGCAGCCAGCGGGGATCGCCGCCGCGCCCGACCAAAATCATCGGCGCATGCCGTTCCGGCGCCGCCACGGCGGCGCCGAACGCCTGCAACACCGGCTGCATCCGAGCCGGCTCTCCGGTGAGCCAGAACCAGCCCGGTCGCGGCTTGAAGGCAACGGCGATGCGGGCCAGTTGCGCCGGTGTGTCCCGCCCCGGCGTCACCGACAGCGACAACAGCACCACCTTTTCTCCCAAATCCTGCCCCAGGTCGCGCTGCAGCCGGGCCATGACTCCGGACAGCAGCGGGCACACGGTGGTGCAGGAGCCGTAGACGAAATCCGCCACGGCAATGCGGTCGCCAATGAAATCGCCCAACAAACGCCCGCTGCGTCCGGACTGGTCCAGCAATTCCAGGTCGGGCAGCACCACACGGGTCTCCAGCGCCGCCACTGCTGTCTTGGCGTCGGCCTGACCGGCCAGCGCCAGGGCGAGGGCGAGCAGCGCCAGCCACGGGAACTTCATGGCGCGACCCCGCCCGCCATGACCGGCGCCTCCCCTCCCAACGACAGCGACCGGTAAGGCAGGTCCCCCGGCTTGACTCCGCGGGAATCGATCCCCAGATGAGCGTAATAGCTCCCGGCCAAACCGCGCGGCAGAACCGCTCGGTACACGCCGGGCGCGGTCTCCTGCGTCGGCAGATCGAGCCGACGCGCACCGCCACCGATCCGCATCAACACGAAGTGCACGTCGCGCAATCCAGTGAGGGGGCGGTCCCCGGTTACGGCATGGATACGCGCGGCGAGTTCGGCAGGCGAGCCAGTCCGCTCGGCCTCTAGCCAACGCAGCCCGACGCCCTCCTTCTCCTTGCCTTCCGGATTCGCCGCGGCCGCAGCCGTCACCGGGAAACACTCCACCAGACCCGGCGTATCCAGCGCCACCGCCAGCTGCAGAGCACCCGCCGCCGGCAGCCGCAGATGCCCCCGATAGGTGCCCGGTGCCTGTTCCCGCAAGCCGCGGGCCACGGCGGTCACCGCCCGAACCTCGTGCCCGTGGGCCTGCAGACTGCCGGACGGTGCATTCATACCCTCCATGTAAAAATACACCGCGTTGTCGGTCGGGCTGAGTAGAAACATGGCGCCGTCGACGGGTAACGGCGCCATCCCGGAAGCGAGCGGCAGTTCCGGCGTCAGCCCCGGCGCGCCGGCGCCGACTGCGACCTGCTGCAGTGCCGCCTGGCCCTCGTCCAGCGAAGCCAGCCGGATCAAGCCGACCCGCTCGCTGTCGAGGCTGCGTACATAGGCGTAGCGCGCCGACAACTCCAGCAGATATGGCCGGCCCTCGACAGGCAGCCGCTGGCGCACGCTCAGATCGGCGCTATCGACCACCGTCAGGCTGCTGCCGGCCGGGTTCAGGACCAGTACCCAGCGACCGTCGCCGCTGATCCGCAGCGGCCCCAGCCCCGGTTCCAAAACCACCGGCTGGCCGCGCCGCGTTCCGTCGCGATTGAATGCGGTAACGGTGCCGCGCCGGCCATCGGCGACGAAAAATGCCGCGGCCGAGGCGGAATAGCCGACGGCGATCGGCTGCCCAAAGTCGCCGATCCGCTTCAGCACGCGTCGCGTGCGCGCATCCAGCAGGCTCACCGACCCGCCGTCACGGCTGGTCACCATCACCCTCCCGGAATCTTCGCTGAAGGCGAACTCGTGGTGACCCGGAGGCAAGTCGACGAAGCCGAACCGCTGCAGGGTTGCGGTGTCGACCACGCTGATCCCGCTGCGACCACCACCTCTACCATCATGGCTGACCCACAACAGCCGCCCGTCGGGCGGCAGGGCCAGGCGGCCGGGCGGCGCCGGCAGAACCAGCCGAGCCTCGACCTCCAGGCCGTCGCCGTCGATGACCGCCACCTGATGACGGCCCGGACTTGCCCTCGGCTGCGTGCCTTCCGTGGCACCGTCCACCGCCACGAAGATACGCCGGTCGTCGCGGCCCTTGATCCAGTCGAGCCCGCGGCCGGGCAAGGGAATCAGGCGCAACAGATTGGTCTTGCCGTCGAACCGGGTCTGCGGATCGATCACCGCGATGGAGGCATCCCGATTCAGCAGCAGCACGTAGTACCCGTTGAGGTCCAGCAGTGCCGAGCGCCCGCTGCCGCCGGCCCGGTAACCCCCGACCTGCTGGGCGCAGCTGGCGGAAGCATCGGCGAAATCCAGCCAAGCCGAGGGCCTGCGGTTGCGCAACGGCTCGCCGTCGGCGGCGTTGCGCAGCCGCAGGCTGATCCGGGCCGAGCGGTCCTGGCGCAACGGCGCCGCTGCGTCCTCCGTCGCTGCCAGCTCCAGATCGAGCCGGACCCCTTCCCGCTCCAGCCGAAACTTCTGCCCGGCCGCGAGACACGGAACCCACAGCGTCAAGCCGAGCAACAGCACACCAGGCCGCATCACGGGCGCCGCTCCTGCTGCGCCGCTTCCCCCTGGACCCGCAGGATGCCCCACAGGCCATTGGTGATGCCGAAACCGGCATGGTCGCGGAACAGATAGTCGCCTGCCACTTGATGGGTACCCCCGGCCTGCTCCAGCACCATGTCGAAATGGGCCTGAGGGGTGACGCTTTCCTGCCCGCCGAGCCAGAACTGCAGCGGATTGTGCTGGCCGGCCACCGATGCGTGGGAACCGATACGCACGGAAGCGGCGCCACCGCCTCGGATCGGGAAGCCCCGTTCATCTCGCTGCTCCGCAAGATAGGGATCCCGCGGCCAAGGGTGCCCGTGCAGATCGAAGACGGTACCCCGTCCCACGCCGGTGGGTTCCAGCACGTGAAGTCGGGTGGCCATTCCCAGGGGGGCTTCGAATACTCCGGTCGCCGGATCGCCGACCTCCCTCGTGGTGGAGGTGGCCGATCCACCCGGCTCACAACAGTGGCTGCTGAAGGCCTGCCAGGCGGTGCTGACCCCGCCGAACCCCACCGGATCAGCGCGGCCGCTGCCGCCCCTGCCGAAATCCGAGTTGGGCGGCAGCCCGAAGCGGAACCACATCGGCTCCGAGCCGTAGTTGATGGCCATCTGGCCGGCATCGTGGCTGTCTTCCGGCGCGCCGGGCCCTTCCGCCGCCAGGTTCTCCACCGCTGCTCCGTTGCCATAGCGCAGATTCAGCGCCTTTTGATGAATCACCGCCAAGTCCCGGAAACGGCCGGCGTCCAACCCGTCGCCGGCCGGATAGTCGACCGTCGCCGACAGCCGGGTCTTGCGCTTGGGCGACTCGCCGACAACGAAGGCACCCTGGTGGTCGCTGCGTTCATCCAGGAACGCCGTGGCGGGATCATCCACCGCGTGGCGGGCGGCGTTAGTACCGGCACCTTCCAGCAGACTGCTGGCGGGCGGCAGTACCACTAGCGCACCGACTGCGCCTTTTTGCCCCTGCTTGATACGATCCGGCGGAGTCAGGTTGCTGCCGCCGAACTCGACGGCGGTAAACTGGCAGCCGACCCGGCCCGGTCGATCCCGGTTCTTCCCGAAGTCCAGCAGCTGGGTGGTGTCGGCGCCGATCCGTTTCGACTCTTCTTCCAGGGCCATCGTTGCTCCGGTGTCCTCGGCTTCATCGCCCTGGTCCTCGGACTTGCCGAGTTCTTCGGCCAGGATGCCGGTCACCCGCTCGTCCAGGTCGGCGACGACCTCTTCGAACTGGCGGCCCGGGTCACTGGTGGCAAACAAACGCCTGAATACATTCAGACGGCGGCGGTGAACGGCGGCGTGCAGCTGGTCCAGCACCGGGGCTTCCTTCCTGAGCTCCGCCAAGCGCTGATCGAGCCTGCCCCGCAGAACCTCCCGCAGCCGCGGCGAGCGCTTTTCCACATTGCCGCACTCGAACATCTCGAGTCGGTCCTGTTCCAGACCCTTACCGTCCTTGCCCAGGCAACCGGCTGCTCTGAGGGCGTCGATGACGCCGGCCTTGACCCCCCCCACCAGTTTGGGATCGCCCGCCATCTCGCCCAATTGCTCCCGCACCAGACCCTCGGCGCGATCCTCCAGCACGGTGATGGCGTGCAGCGGTCGCAGCACCCTTTTTCGGAGGTCCTTGCGGAATTCCCTTAGACGGTCGAAAGCCCGCTCGTCCTTAGCCGCTGCAGTACAGAAAGCGAAGTCCAGTTTGCCGGCATACCATTGGTATACCCGTTTCCTGCCGGGCCCGACGGTGCTGGGGATATTGAGGCCGACGTTGTTGCCGTCGAAGGGCTGCACCGCATAGGACAGCAGTTGCGGATGCAGGCCGATGTGGGCGGACGGCCTGATCTGGTTGTTGTTGAAGGTGTGCACATCGCCGGCGGATTCGGGCGACGACCGGCTGACCACCCCCAGCAGCGACAGATAGCCCGGCAGGTCCGGCATGGCCTCGCTCAGCCGATTGTCCAGTTCGACCACCAGACACTCTCCGGCATTGACCCGCAAGACCAGCGGCTCGACAGGGGCGTCCGGCTTGAGCTTGCCTTGGTCATCCAGGTCTTCGGTACGCACCAGCAGGATGGCGGTGGGGTCGTGCAGCGGACCGCTGGCACCGGGAGTCCCGACGGAGACGCCGGTCTCGGGGTCTGCTTGCGGCACAACCGGCGTGGTCCGATTGTTGTAGACCAGGGTTCCACCGTCGGGGTCCAGCATGCCGTCCGCTCTCGGTATGGTGGCTCCGGTGCCGTTGCCCAGCACCCTGTTGGCGAGCACTGCGCTGATCCGGTAGTAGCGCCGCCTGGCGAGGGACTCTTCGGGACATTGATAGGTGGAATCCCCTTGGGTCTCCGCCAACTTCAGCAGGCGCGGCTTGTCCCGCTCCGGCAGGGGTTCCAGCCGGTCGCGGCCGCGCTTTTCGCTGTAGGACCGGATCACTCCCCAGACTCCGCTCCACATGCCGTCCTGGCTGCTGTCGAGGGTATACATCCGATCGGTGATCAAGCGGTCGTAATCCAGAATCGAACTGGCCAGGGTGAATTGCTCCGACAGGCCGGCATTCTGGGCGCCGCGCCAGCCTGAACCGGGGGCGGCGCCGTAGCCGGAACCGCCCTGCAGCCAGGCCATTCCGTTGATGGCGGCGTTGTGTTCGTGCTCGTGGGAACCTGCCTGAATCTTCAGCCGTATCGGGTCGCCGGAATAGACCCTCAAGATGGGGGTGAAGGGATCGCCATCCTGTACTCCGCGGGTGAGCGGTGGGTAATGGGTCGCGCCGCGGTCGTCGTTGAGATCGGCGATGGCCCGGTCCTTGCGGGTCTGCAAGGCAAAGGCGAGGTCACCGGCGCGGCCGCCGGCCTGGCTTCCCGCCAAGCCATCCCCAGCCTTCGCCTTGGGATCGAACACCCGCAAACCGACCGGTTCGTTCCGGTAATTCACCACCATCATGCCGACGTCGTCTGCGGCTATGGCTTCCGGACAGGGCCGCGGCACCTTCTGGCCCGCCGGCCCCGGACAGGTGCTCGGGAACACCACCTCGGTCGGTCTGGCCGAATCCGGCTTGCGGACGCTGGGATTGATGGCGTAGCGGAAACTGTTCCGCGCAGCCGGCGTGGCGTCGTGGGTCTCGGGATCGATGGCCGAAAGCGGCAGGCCTTGTTGATCCACACCGGCGTATTCCTTGATATAGGCGTGCTGAAAATCGCCGAACTGAAGAAAGAACTCCCGATGGCTGTCGTCGGTTTCCGGGTGATCGTCGATGTCGTGCTGCACATCCTTGGGCACCTTGATCACCGCCTGCCACGAGGTGGGCCCGCCATCCTTGCGCTTGGCCGTGTCGTACAGCGGCTCCCCGGTCTCGTTGTGGACCCAGGTGGAATCCGGCGGCTCGCTCAGCATGGTGGCGTAAAGCCCGACCTGCTGGTGGGTGGATGGACCCAGGTGATCGTGGGTGAAGGTGATGCCCAGGCCGCGGTGCTTAAGGTCCTTGTTCACCACCGGATCGGAGAACCAGCGCTGAATGGTGGTCCGGGCGCCCAGCCAGTCGCATTGGCCAGGGTAGCCGTATCGCTTGTCGAACTCGTCGGCCAGGTGGTCGAGACCCTTGCCTCCGGCCAGTTCCTTCGCCAACCGCCGCCATTTCTCGAGGCAATCGCCGTCCTGGTGTCCTCCCAGGCTGCCAAAGTAAGGATGCGGCTGCGGCACCAGATCGGCCGTGACCGGCTGCCCCGGCGCATGGGCCCCGTCGGAACCCCACTCCCGGTTGAAGTTGTTGATCGCCGCGACCCGTTCCCTGACCATGCCCGGCGACAGCGTGGCATCCTCGTAATTCCACCCGTTGGCTGAGCCGTCGGCCGAACTGAGATCCCATTTGGGCAGATGAATGTGCTGGCCGATGACGTCGGTTGGCGTGGTGATCTGGTAGTCGTCGCCGACGAACTCCTTCGGCACCAGATTGGTGTGCAGATAGCTCGCGCAATCGAAGGTGTTCATGCGCATGACGAAGGGCTCCGGCGGGCGTTTCTTGTCCAGCGTGGCGGCGACATCCTCCCACAGGGTCAAAAAGCGCTGCTGAGGATAGTGGTAGCCCACCTTGTTAAACTCCACGTCCATCTGGATGTTGGCGCCCTTGTAAATGCGGGGGTGCCGGCTGTCGAATCGCGATTGGCTCGCAGGCAGCCTGCCGGGCGGATCGAACAAGGTCGCCGTGAAGAATCGGCCGGTTGTTTCCCGATCCAGCGGATCGCCGTTATCGTCGACGCAGGGATCATGGTAAGGAGCACCGGCCACCGGCGGCGCGCCGTTAGTGATGAATGTCCCCGGCGTGAGCGGGACTGCGCCGTTCATGGGCTGCAGGTAACTGGGGTGATTGCGGCGGGAGTGGAAAGCCATGGCGACCTTCTCCATCCGGGTGCCCTGCTCGTCGAAATAGAGGGGCTTGGCCTTATGGAGCACCTTCGCCGCCGACAATCGGGTAAACACCGTCTTCTGGGCATCGATCGCACTGCCATGGGCAAGCCCCAGCAGGGCGTGCCGCGGCAAACCGCCGTTCCAGCCACCCTCCGCCTTGTCGGCGGCCTCTTCCATGTCCTTGGGCGGCGTGGTGGGGCGCGATCCCACCGACGCTTCCGTGACACCGGTCAGCAGATTGCCGTCGATATCCCGGTCGTCGATGCCGACACCGGCGATCCAGAAGGGATAGCCGGGATTGCGGTATCCCTTGGGGTTGAGCGTTGGATGCTGCTGGGCCAGATCGACCTCGATCCGGTCGAACTTGACGACACTGCCGACGGGGACGTTGCGCGCCGTAGGAGCCTGATTCTCATCCAGCCGCACCACCGGTTTGGTGACCGGATTGGCTGCCACATAGACCTTGCCCGGCACCGGCGGCAGGGCCTTGCCCGGCAGCGGCACCACTGCCGGTATCGGCACGCCGGCGGCGATCTCCCCATCGGGTAAGGCGCGCGCGCCTTCCGCTGGCCTGCCACTTTTCAAGTCGAACGGCCGGGCATGAAAACCCCGTTGACCTGCCGAAACGGCCAGCTCCGTACCTTGTTCATAGACATCGTGGATCCGCCACAGATACCACATGCCCTGGGCGAAATGGGGGTAGAGGTGGCAGTGGTAGATGGCGTCCCCGGCCGACTTGTTGCGGTTGCCGGAGCCGCCGAAGGCGATTTCGTAGGTGTAGCCCGAACCGGGACCGATGCCTTGGGCATCGATGTAGTTGGAGTTGTCGTCGTTGGGATTGAACAGCCACTGGTGGTTGTGCAGATGGAAGATGTGCTGTTCCTTGCCGGTATGGACGTTGCGGAACTTGACGAAATCCCCCACATAGCTGTGATGGACGTTGGCCGGATCGTGGGGATAAAACGCCTGGGTTGCCTTGGGCCCCACATGGGGCTCGAACTCCTTGGGCAAAACCTGCCCCGGTTTGGGCGGCACCAGATTTTCCAGGCCCAGGTTGGCCGGTTTGTCGACGATCATCGCCGGGTCGCCCACCGCGAATGAGGAGAGGAAAAACTCTTCGTAGGCGCAATCGACGCAGTCGTGCATGGGACCCACGCCTAAGCGGTTGGCGATGATCTCGGCCCCTACGCCGCCAGAGCCGTAATTGATCATGAAGGTATCCCGCACCCCGTGCAGAGTGTGCTTCAGCACAGGATGCTCGAAGAAACCGGGAAAGGCCTGGGCTACCGAATTTTCGTCGTGAAAGATCGAGGCGAATTCGCGAAACGGTTCCAGCCTGTTGGGATAGGTGGGATTGCGCCTGCCGATGCTTTCCAGTGGATAGGTGTCGGGCGGAAAGCTCCCGTCTTCCCTGGGCCCGGCGATGATGGCATTGATATCGGAATGGACGATTTCGTTGCCGTCCACCATCTTGAGGATAGGCAGCCCGGCCTTGCCTTCATCGGTCCAGGGACTGACCCTGGGATAGCGGGTCTGATAGTCGATCAGCGGCTGGCCATCCGGGGTGCGGCCGACGGTTGCGAGCCGCAGCTCCTCTTCGGTGACCTGGCTGCGATACGCCACGCCGCCTTTCGGTTCGACTGCGACCATACCGAACAGCCCCACACCGCTGTTCCCAGCCGTTCCATCCGATCCGAACACGGCACCGTCGTTGGAGACCAGGAAGGCCCCCTCGTGGGGCGCGAAAAAGGTATAGGTGCGGCGTGCCGGGCGGCCGTCACCGCCGACGCAAAAGCTGTTCGGATCGGCGCCGCCGGGGTGGTGGAAGGCAAGAGAATTGGCGTTGGCACCGACATAGGAACTGTCGCTGTCGATGGACCCCACCAGTTCGAGCCCTTGCGGGTGAAAACCGACGCAACGGCTGGCCACCTGGTCATCGCGATTGACCTGCCAGGCGTACTGAAACTCCGTCCCCGGCGCCCCCAGATCGTCGCGGGCCAATCCATCGGGTGCGTGCGATCGCGCCTCCATGGGATGATCGGAGCACTGCGCCGGATCCAGCTTCTTTTGTTGCGGGGTGCATGCCTTGCGCAGCAATTCGACCTGAGTCGCGTCGTAAGGATTGGCCCCGGCCGTGCTGCCCCAAGTGCCGGGCGGCGTCAGCAGATTCTCCAGGGTGGCCTTGAGGCATTGGCCTTCCGCGATCCGCAGCACCAAAGGCCGCGGGCGCAGATCGGGTCTCAGCGTGACTTTTCCGGGCCTCAGCGAGTCATTCGGCTGTACCGGCTTGCCGCGAGTGTCCGGGTGATCGGGATCGTCATGCACCAAGTCCTTGCGCAAGGCATACATCATCCAGTTGACGTTCTGGGCGCCCAGGCGGTTGAACACCATGGGCTGGTCGATGGCGACCACTTGGGCGCTGACGGTTTCGCTACATCGTCGCGGCGGCTCGCCGGCTGATGCCGCCGGTACCGTGGCGACCCAAGCCAGAGCCGACAGGAGCAGGCAACAGCCGACCGGCCACCGCTTCGCCCCACCCATTCCATAGCCCGCACCGTGCACCGTGCTACCCATGACGCATCCCTCCCCGCAACCGCCGACTTAAGCCGGCCCGTTGCGACCCTTCTAGTTATTTTTGTGGGCGGGCCGGCAAGCCTGGCGCTTCGCGTTTACCTCGGCGCCAGCTATACGCGCGGATCATTGAAGCAGGAAACCGGCTCCTTTACGAACCGGCATGCGCGCACTGGCAGACCCACCCTACCCTGTCGATTGTTCCCGACGCCTCTATCAAACTGCGAAGGGTTCGCGTTGTCAACGGGCATCCTCGGGCAATATTACCCACCGGCAGCCAGGGCCGAATCCGGCATCAACGCGATTGGAAGGCGCTACGCCAGCGGCTTGGTGCGAGCGAAGGCGGCAGTCGCCGATCGAACCGGTGTGGTGATGCCAACGGCCTAGTCCGGCCCCCGCCGACGTCCACCCGTGCATCGGCTCCACGTCGAGCGCACAACCCCCGCCGACACGCTGGCAATCGCGAAGATGCCACCTGCGTTGAGCGCAGTACAGCACCAGAGCACCGGACAGGCCATCCAGCTCCACGCCGACGCCAGAAGCCACCACTTCGGCACCAGCAGCACCCATGGCAAAGCCGGCAAGAACAACGGCATAGCACTTGCACCGGCGTCGCCGGGATTGGTCGCAACCGAATGAAGGCGGGCTGCAAACAGCGCTGCCGTGCCAAGGACGTGGATCGTCGCTAGGGCGAAACCAACCGGCCGATGGACTCGAAATATACCCCTTGAGATCACTGCATCGGACTCCGTCGATGGACAACGCGCGGCTCGGCTTTCGCCGTTTCTCGGTGTAGCCGGCGACCTCGTGTCCGTGTTCTACCCCGAAACAATTTAAGGGGAACCGCCGTAGGTTATGGGATGTCCGGGATAGGAAACCACTGTTCGACAGCCAACCGGGCTGCCGCCTGCCGCGAACCCCAAGATTCGGTTACTTTCAACGAACGGCCCATGCCACCCATACACAGGAGGGGCGCCATGACTATCCAAATCAACATCGGCGATCACAACAGCCCGCATGCGGGGTTCATCCCGTTTCCGGACAATCGTCGTGACACCATGCGATGGGCGCGCCAGCGCGCCCTCTTGATCGCCAGAAACATTCCGTCGGCGGACGTCTATTTTCGCGGCATCACCGCCGGTGCCAGATCCCTCACCCAATTGCTCGCCGACTCCAACATGTGGGTCAACTTCCACGCGACCCTCGCCGACTTCGGCGTCACGCCGGGTGCAGGAGGATTTGCCACCGAGTGCGCGATCGGACCGGCCGCATTCAGGATCGGTCGCTGGACCGTGCTGGCCACGTTGATACACGAACTCGCCCACTGCAACGGTGCCCCCGGTGGAGCCAGCACGGTCGCCGAGGATGCGCTGGTACACTGTGGCCTGGGACGGCGCTCGGAACTTCAGACCGGCGTCGACGACCCGCGCACCCCCTATACTCCGGGACTTTCCGGATAAGGCTCCCGCCTTGGGTATTGAAACCGGGATGGAACGACCATGCGAGTATTTCTGTTATCCCTGCTCGGCCTGCTGATTCCCGCCATCGCGCCGGCACGGTGCCTGCCCTTCGATCTGTTGGAATCCATCGGGACCATCCCGTATATCGTCCACGGCACAGTCACCCGATCCAACCAGGCTGACCTCGCATCGGCGCAGTGCGGGCCCGAGGTTTGCGAACACCGATTCGACATCGACGTCAGGGAAATCCTCAAAGGACAGACCGGCCAAAGCAAGCTCCACGTCAACTACGACTACGTCCCGCAAAGACCGAATATCAGCCTGTTTTCGGACGGGGACGAGTATGTTTTTGCAATCCGTGCAATCGCAGAAGACGGAAAGGCCACGCTGTTAGGAACGACCTGCGGCCGATCGGGCCTTGCCGCAACTCGTCTCGACGCGGTCAAGAAAGCCCTGCGGAAGCGTTAGGGAAGCATCAGGATCGATGTCTTGAACACCATCTGCATCTTCTGCGGCTCCCGGCCGGGCCGGCGTCCGGACTATCGCGCGGCCGCCGAAACACTCGGCCGGAAGCTCGCTGAGCGAGGCCTCGGCCTGGTTTATGGCGGCGGCAACATCGGCCTGATGGGAATCACCGCCGATGCCTGCCTCGCCGCAGGCGGTCAGGTGATCGGGATCATCCCCGACGCCCTGGTCGGCCGCGAAGTCGCCGGCCGCGAGGTGGAACACAGCGGGCTGAGCCGGCTCGAGGTGGTGGACTCCATGCATACCCGCAAGGCGCGCATGGCGGAATTGGCCGACGGCTTCATCGCCCTGCCGGGGGGATTCGGCACTTTCGAGGAACTGTTCGAAATCCTGACCTGGGCACAGCTGGGATTCCACGGCAAGCCCATCGGACTGCTGGATGTGGCGGGTTACTATGCCCCGCTGCTGGCGCTGTGCGATCAGGCGGTCACGGAGGCTTTCTATCACCGGAGAGCCGAGCGCTGCTGATTTCCCGGACCGATCCGGAAAGTCTGCTGGCCGCCCTGGCCGAATACCGCTCCGAACCCGTAACCCCATGGATACAGGATCCGGGGCAGCTGTGATGCCGGTTCGGGCGCTCCCTCAGGTCTACACCATCGTCACCCAGGACAGCGATCTGGGCGATGCCTTCGCCTACACGGCGCTGCCCTAGCGGCTCTCGACGGGCGCGAAAATCCCCAATACGGCGGACTATTTCTTCCTGTCGGTGCGCCGGTACGCCGTCGATCCGGTGATGGAACTGAACGGACAATGCGACCGCCAGGCCGTTGCGGGCCGGACCGGACACGACTCCGGCAGCCACCAGTGGTATCTAGGGCTGCGGCTGACCGCAGGTCAGCACTGGAGCGCCGGCTTCGCCTTCGGCAACCCCCTGGTGGAACATTTCGACGGCCATCAGGACGAACTCGACTAGCGCGCCGCCAGCACCGCGAACTTCTATTACTGAGGACGCTGCCGGGACGGCAGGAAGGCCAGGTCACCGAACCGGCTCTCCACACGCTCGCCGGTGTTGTCGGTGTCGGCCGCCAGCGCCACGCCGGTGACACGCGGGGCCTCTTCGCCGAAAGCGGCGCGGAAATCGGTGGCGACGTCGCGGGTTTCCGCAACCCACTGTCCGACCTTGGCCTGGCCGGTCTCCACCACGATCATGCGCACCCGGTCGGTGTAGGCGCTCCACGCGGTGGTGCCGGGGGGATGGCGGTTGTCCCACACATAGCACAGCGTGGCCGCGGGCAGGTCGACGTCGTGGAAGGCCTTGGCCAGGGCGATTTGGGTACGCTGCAAAAAGGACAGCCGGGCGATGTCGTAGTCGAAGAACACGTAGACCCGGGCGGAATAGTCGTCACCGGCCTTGCTGGTCAGATCGGCCCGGTCGAGCACGCGCGAGACCTTCCAGCGCCAGTTCAGCCACGGCGTCGCCTTGGGGTCCACGTCGAGCTTGTGGGTGAGGCTGGCGGCGGCCGCATCGGCGGTGGCGCGCAATACCGTGCCGCCGTCGTCGCCAACCAGGTCGAAGCGGGTGGCTCTGGGAATGTTCGGAACCTGGGTCAAGGTCCAGCCCGGCGGCAGCGGTGCGCCGGGTACAGCGGTTGAGAACGGCGCCGGCTGCGGTGGTTCGGCGGCCGCCAGCGAAGCGCAGACCAGGAAACCGAGCGCCGCCTTTCGCTTCATGGCGGCATCCCCTCTGACACTGCATCGAGCGAGCCGCTCGCGGCCCGCCCCGGTATGGGCGCCTCGGCGAACTCCGCGACGGCGACCGGTTCAGCCATTTCCTTCACCGTATCCGTAGCGCCGCGCCAGTCGCGCGGGATCGGCTCCGAGCCGGAAGGCCAGGCGCAGAGACCACATCAGCCACACGGTGCGGATAACCCCGCCACGTTCCCAGCGCCGGCCCGAAGTGACCGCCCGTTGCGGCAGGCATAGGGGCGGTCCGATGACGAGCAGTCGGCGCGACAACACGATGTCCTCCATCAGGGGAATGTCCGGGAATCCGCCGACCCGCTCGAACACCTCCCGGCGCACGAACATGCCCTGATCGCCGGTGGCGATGCCGGTCAGCCGCGAACGGCGGTTCATGAACCAGGCGATGACCGGCAGCAGCCGATGCCTGCCGTCGATGGCGACATCGAAGCGGCCCCAGCAGCGGCCGCTCGCCGCCAAGCCTTGCACTATGAGCTCATCGGCCCCCTCCGGCAGCCGTGTGTCGGCATGGAGAAAAATCAGCGCGTCACCTTTGGCCTGCGCCGCTCCGGCGTTCATTTGCCGGCCCCGTCCCCGTGCAGCCGTGAGCAGGCGATCGGCCAAAGGCCGGGCTCTGAGCGGCGTGCCGTCGCGACTGCCGCCATCCACGACGATCAGCTCGGCGCCCCGTGACCTCATGGCCTGCAGCGCCTTGAGTTGGTCCTCTATGCCACCGGCTTCGTCGAGAGTGGGGATGATGATGGAGAGTTTCGCCATGAGAGGGTCTGTCCGCGGCCATCGAGGCACCGGCCCGCATCGCGGGTTTCGATCGGGGCGAAAAAGGCTTGCAAGGGCGGAAGCTCCCCGGCGACCAATGGTCGGGTAAAGACTGGCCCGACAACACAACCATTTAATCCTGGAGATGAATCATGAACAAGAAAAACCTGTCCGCAACCCTCGCTGGCACCATCGTCGCCTCCCTGGCCCTCGCCCCGGTGGTCCATGCTGCGGAAGATCTTTTCGCCATGAAGGCCGCCGCCGCTTCGACGCTTGTTGCGGAAGCCAGCGACAAGACCCAGGAAGGCAAATACGATGAAGATAGTGCAGCGCCAGCAAGATGAAAGAAGAAGGCGTTTGCCGCGGTAATACGTAGGGCGAAGAGCCCAAACAGCCGCAGCGATAACACCGGGTGCCCGTCATGTTTTCCCCGAGCATCGACCGGGCTGGCTCTCCACAGAACCGGACGTGCGCGATTAACGCATCCAACTCCTCGGTTGTAGACTTTCGCTAGGCGATGGCGGCTTGCCAGGGCGGCGGTTCCGGCAGATGCAGGCGCTCCAGCAGGGGGATCGCCGCACGCCAGGTCAGGCGTCGCTGCGATCTTCGCCCCGGCCATTTCACCCGCAGCCGTATCAGCTCCATGCGGAACCGATACAGCGCCGGCCGGTTGCCGATGATTCCGTGAGCCATAGTGTCCTTGCAGCTTCCGACTCAAGATCACGTATTTCTCTTTGACGGGGTCGTGACGGTGCGCGCGGCACCACTCCTTGACCCGCTTCAACGCTTTCCGCAACCGGTCCTTGGCCGTCTTGCGCTTGATCACCCAGTGCCTTTCTGCGAACGTCCCCAGTTAGGAGAACGTCGCAATGGATGGCCGACGGCTACGACAGGGGTTGGATTGGATTGGAAAGCCGGGCTCACCCGTTTTACTATCCACGTTGAGGAGCACCTTCCTCAGTTCTAACCTAACCGTGGAGATTCGGTCACGCCGCGATCAGGCTGCCTGGAATCCGACGATTCGTTCGAGATGAGACCCGATGAACTCAGCCACACAGCCATGTCCGTCCTTCGCCGCCATGCCTTCGGCCGGTATCAGAGCGCCGCTGCTGATAGCGATGCTGCTGATGGGATGTTCCCCCCTCCGACAACCATCCCCATCCGATACCGCCGGTCCTTCGGTCGCCGCAGCCGATGGCTCGCTTCCCGAAAGCAGTTCTGGCGCGCAGCCTTCGCAATGGGCTCGCCAGGCAGCAGATGCCCTGGCAGCTCGGCAATACGAACAGGCTCAAAGAACGCTCCGGCTCAGCATCGGCAGCGCTCGGCAACTGCACAATCAGTCAGAACTCGCAGCGTCTCTCAACAATCTCGCCAACCTGGAGGCCGAACGCGGAGACGACGATGCGGCGTTGGCCGCGTATCGGGAATGCGCAGAGGTGGCCGGTTCGGCCGGCAACCCCATGATCAAGGCCAAAGCCTTGAGCAACGCTGCAAAAATCCTCCTTCGAAACAAACGTTTCGGCGATGCCGAGGCTTCGCTGCTGGCGGCCCAAGAATCTGTGCGTCCGCTGCCGGAAACTTTGGATAAGGCAGATCTCCTGATCGGCATTGGCAGAGCCCTTCACCAGCTCCAAGGGTTTGTTGGCCATCCGACAAAGAGCAGCGAAGCAGCCTATCAAGCGCTGGCAAACGGCCTGACGATCGCCGAACGCCTAGATTCCGGCGAGTTGAGTTCCTACGGATACGGCTACGTGGGCGACTGGTATTTCGGCGCAAAACGGTACCGCGAGGCGCTCGAATATGCTGCGAAGGCCCTATTCTCGGCTCAGTCCTTGCTGCGCCCGGACCTGCTGGTCCGCTGGCAGTGGCTGGAAGCGCGGATTCTTCGCGCCGCAGGAGAAAAAGACCAGGCCCTTGCGGCCTATCGGCGCACCATCGGAACGCTGCAGCCGATCCGCCACCACTGGCTGAAACTGCCCAAGGAAGCGGCCGACGAATCCCACCATCTCTATCTTGAATACGTCGAGCTGCTGCTGCAACGCGACAGCGTCTCCCAGGCCGACTTGCACGCCATCCGCGCCCAGATCGAAGAAGCCAAGACTTTGGAGCTGGAAAACTATTTCCGCGACGATTGCGTGGTGGCCTGGCAGGAAAAGGCCGCCGGCATCGACCGTCTGGCCTCGCGAACGGCAGCCCTCTATCCCATCGCCCTGAGCGAGCGCACCGAGTTGCTGGTAAGTTTGCCCGGCTCCATGGAGCGCTACACCATCCCGGTCGGCCGGGAACAGCTCAGCCGTGAAGCCCATGAACTTCGTGCCAGGCTGGAGAAGCGTACGACCCGGGAGTATCTGCCCCGCGCCCAGCGCCTGTACGACCTTTTGATCAAGCCAGTGGAAGCGGAGCTGCAGAAGAACGGTATCGATACCCTGGTCTTCGTCCCGGATGCCGCACTGCGTACCATCCCGCTGGCGGCACTTCACGACGGCCGTGATTTTCTGGTCAAACGCTACGCCATCGCCACCAGCCCCGGACTCACCCTCACCGATCCCCATGCCATCGACCGCGAAGCGCCGGCTACCCTGCTGATCGGGTTGAGCGAGGGAACGGGCGGATTTTCCGGATTGCCCAACGTCGAGGAAGAACTGGCCCAAGTGAGCCAGCAATTCCCGGGCGAGATGATGGTCAATCAAGCCTTCCAGCGCGGCGAGCTGCAGCAGCGGCTGGCAGACAAACTCTACCGCATCGTACACATCGCCTCCCACGGCCGCTTCAGCGGCAACGCCGACGACAACTTCGTGCTGGCTTACGACGGCAAGATCGACATGAACCAACTGGGTACGCTCATGAGCTACAACCGCTTCCGCCAGGAACCGGTGGAACTGCTCACCCTCAGCGCCTGCCAGACCGCCGCCGGAGACGATCAGGCCGCCCTGGGGCTGGCCGGCATCGCGGTCAAGGCCGGCGCCCGCAGTGCCCTGGCCAGCCTCTGGTTCATCAACGACCCCGCCTCGTCGTCGTTGGTATCCGGGTTCTACCGCGCCCTGAAGCAGCCAGGCACATCCAAGGCTATGGCGCTGCGCCACGCGCAAACGGAGCTGCTCAGCGATCCCCGCTACCGCCACCCCGGCTACTGGGCGCCGTTTCTGCTGATCGGGAATTGGTTGTAGCGACATCGTCCTCGTTCCCACGCTCCGCGTGGGAACGCCTGCTGGGGTGCTCCGCGCCAAAATCGAGCTACCGGGGTTCCTGCAACGCAAACCGCATGAACCGAACGGGACGCGGAGCGTCCCCGAAGCATTCCCACGGGGACCGTGGGAACGATGAGGAACTTGGCCAGTATTGACTCCATGGAGCGGCACCGAATCCAACAAGAACAACCTCGACTTATGCAGGAGACCTCGACATGCCGACTCGAACTTGGACCCTAGCCCTCGTCGTAACCATCCTGGCCAACTGGGTGCCGAACTCCAGCACCGCAGCGCCACCCGAGGCAGCTATTGCCGTACCAGTGTACAAGCCACCCCTGCGCGGAGCGCCGAAAACCCGGGTCGGCGGCGGCACGCGAGGACCCGGAGACCAGTTGCCCGCCCTCTACGTCCTGGCGCCGGAGCATACCGGCCTGACCACCCGCGGCCAGCCGATCCTGTACTGGTACCTGTCGAAACCGGCATCGGCCCGGATCGAAGTCACGCTGGCGGACGACCGCTCCGTCCAGCCCCTGCTGGAAGCGGTGGTGACAGGCATCACGAAACCTGGCATGCAGCAGCTGAAGCTGGCAGACTACGGAGCCCGCCTACAACCGGGCGTCGAATACCGGTGGTCCATCGCCCTGGTGCGGGATCCGGACCAGCGTTCCCAGGACATCGTAGCTTCAGCCGGTGTGCGGCTGGTCGAGCCCGACGAGGACCTGAGAACCTGGGCCGGCCAATGCCGGGAGATGGAATGCGTCAGTCTCTATGCCGAGAAGGGGGTTTGGTACGATGCGCTCGACACGCTTGAAGGGCTCATCGAAACTAGGCCCAACAATCAGGTATTCCAAACCGCCCGGAAACAATTGATGGAACAGGCGCAATTGCCAACATCCAAGTAATCCAGTTACTGAAATTCCAACCTGGGGCGGCCGAGCAACCGCCCCCACGCATTCCCCAGAGGCCTCTACAGCCTGTTCCGGATGCATTTCAGTTCGTCTCCGGACGGCGCTATCGCTCATCCTATGGCGACCAATCGGCCCTTGGACTTTCCGGGGCATGGAAAATGTCCCGATCTTGGCTCTTTGCGCTTCGAGCTTTCGAGCTTTGTTTCCGAGAAAGCAAATTACCGCTTTGATCCGTTCGATCATGGCTTGGGTTTTCTTGGCAGCAACCGAACCCGGTACTTTTGGTAGATCAGCGATGTTGCGAAGCACGGCATTTCCAAACACTGCCTCGCTAGTAGCCTGACGAATTCGCAACCAATAACGGTCCCGCCAAGATTAATGCTGCCTGTGAGCTAGCTCATATCTTTTCGTCTCAACCAAAGAAGATTATTAGCCCAACCACATCATCGATGTGGCTCAATCGAGATAGCATCGGTCCGAGCGGACCCGTGCTAGAACGAATATGTTGGCCGTCAAACTAATCGGTGAAAAGAGATGAAAAGGATACTAGCCTCGATAACATGCTGCGTATTAATCAGCGCTTCCAATTTGTCAATATCTGAAGCAGCCGTAAACTGTAATGCCATAGCAAATTGCTCTGGGACCGCCAATACGGTCAGTGAATCAAGATATTATTACCGGTATCATGATCGGGAAATCGTTCTTAAACCCAGCGATCTTATCATTGCAGTAAAAGCAACACCAGACAACTTGTCTTCGACTGTTCCGTCACCTAATTTTGAAAGAGACCCATTGACTGACAAAGAAGAAGTAAGGTCACATGGGTTCAAGATCTACAGGAGATCCGACAAATCTCAGACTTCCAGTTCACCGCGCACGGCACTGCAAGAGGCAATAGCTGCGCCTATTTCGGCGCAGCCGGTTTTCGAGCAGGGGGATTCTTTGGTTATTCCTGATGATGAAGTTATCATTTCATTCCAGAATGATACCAGCTTGGAACAAGCCCGCACCTTTTTTGATGAGAAGGCACCAACACAGGGAATATTAGACGTACGGAATCTGCGCCAGAGAACGTTTGCTGCCAAGTTGGCATCCCCGGAAGACGGCAGGGCCTTCACGGTAAGCAGGTTCTTATCTGCGCTTCCAGGTGTAGCATTTTCTGAACCGAACTTTGTTGTGGTGCCATTGCATGGAATGAAACCACAGAACTTACAACAGGTCGAAAACCTTACATTAGAATCAGTGACTAACCAAACGCCACTGAAATCCACCGAAGGATTTGTTCCAGGATTAAGCTTTTTTACATCTCTCTATACGCCAGTTGGGTGGCAGACCGTCTTATCTGAGAGCTTTGAGTCAACGAGCCCAATCGGATGGACGGTTTCTAGCCAAGGCTTAGACGCAAGACCTGCAGTACAAAGCTTAAAGCGACATAGCGGAAATGGGGCTGTTTATATGACGGGCGCCGGCACACAGGGTGTGCCCCCTCCAGGACCTTATCCTGATAACGTCTTGTCGAAATTAATTAGCCCAACGCTCAATTTAGCCCAATATGAAGAAGTGTATATCGAGCTTTGGTTTTATGCCAAGTACGGAAGTCCATCACCGTTTCCCGTGAATCCGCTTGACACAGGATGGGTTGGGATAATGGACTCGATTACGGGTGAAGGGCTTGCCTTGGGCCCACTATATCTGACTTATACAGTTGACCTGACGGTCGATCCGACGACCCAAAACGGATGGCGCAAAATGCTTGTTAGAGTTCCGCCAGCATGGAGGAAAAATAATGTTTCCATCGCCGTACGGTTTCAAAGTAATGAATTGTTCGGGGCTGAAGGACTCTATGTTGACGACGTTCGAGTGTTAGCTTCGGCAGATGTGGATTCCGAGGCTTTGGGAGATGATCAGTACGGAGCCCGCATGTATGAATTGAAGAACTCCGGTCAGATTGCGGGTTTGGGTGGAGATGGCAATGATATGAATATTCCAGAAACTTGGGCCGTAGCACCGGTATCCGGCGATGTAGTAGTTGCGGTGCTCGATGCAGGTATAGAGCTTGACCATCCAGACCTAAACCTAATTACCGGCTATGATGGAGATACCGGACTGCCCGGTGGAGCACCAAGAACGCCAGAGGATAATCACGGCCAAGCATGTGCTGGGAATGTCGGCGCAATCAAAAATAACGGAATCGGTACAATAGGTACCGCTCCAGGAGTTAAGATAATGCCAATCTATCTCGGCTCGACGTATGCCTCCATGGCTGCATCTTTCGACCTTGCAGTGCAACATGGCGCAAAGATCCTAAGTAACTCTTGGGGCGGAGTCGGATTCTATAGCGCCATAATTGAATCGGCAGTTCACGACGCACTTGCAGCAAATCGTGTGGTCCTCTTTGCCGCGGGTAATGGGCCAGATCGTCCGCCGTATACTTACGACACAGCTTTTCCCTGTAATTTAACCGATACAACTGATGTGATTTGTGTAGGCGCCTCAAGTCCGACAGATGAACACAAGAATGCGTCGAGCAGTGATGGTTTACATTATTGGGGATCAAGTTACATTGGTCCAGGACCGGATATTGTTGCACCTGCGCCCTGGAGTTACACCACGGATAGACAAGGATCCGCCGGCTATAATACGGACGCAACACTAACCGACATTGATACCGATTACATGCATAATTTCGGTGGCACTTCGTCATCTACACCAAAAGTAGCTGGCGTGGTTGCGCTGATGCTTTCAAAGAACCCGAATCTTACGCCGCGTGAAGTCAAAACAATCCTTCGAAGCACAGCCAAAGATATCGATATACCAGGCGTCGACGATCGGACCGGTGGCGGCCGGGTCGATGCCCTCGCGGCAGTTAATGCCGTTCCATCGGCTGAGAGGGTTACGTTATCTATAACGAAGACTGGAGGGGGCACGGTAACGAGCACTCCTGTTGGAATTGATTGCGACCCTGATTGCGAGGAAAGTTATCCAAGCGGTACACGTGTTACCTTAAAAGCAACGCCAACCGCTGGATTTAGCTTTATGGGATGGGGCGGTGACTGTGTGGGATTAGACAGTTGTACGGTAGTTATGACAAATAACAAATCAGTTACCTCAACGTTCTCTAACATCCAAAATGAAGCCGATCTAGCAGTTAGCCAGACCACTAGCCCAAATTCCCCGAACGTCGGTATTGATGTAACTTACACTGTTACGGTAACCAATAACGGGCCAAGCGGTGCTTCCGCAGTAATTTTGAGCGATATTGTTCCAATTGGCGCAACGAATCTCCGCTGCTCCGACTGCGGCCAGTGCACCTTCGATGGGGTAACGCTGAATTGTCCGGTTGGGGATTTGGCTTCAGGCAGCAGTATTGCCTGGAACCTGATTGCCACGCCATCGGTTACAGGCACCCTCACCAATCGCGTATCCGCAACGGCTTCCACTCCTGATCCGAACACCACTAATAATTCTGCGACCCAAAGTACAACGGTTTTCTCCAATACCGTTTCGGTTGCTGCGACTGATAACATCGCGACCGAAGCCGGCCTCACCACCGGAACCTACACCTTCACTCGCATCGGAAATACCGCGGCCGCATTGACGGTGGGCTACACGGTCGCCGGAACCGCAACCTCCACCAGCGATTATGTCAGCTTAGGAACCAGCGTCAGTTTCCCGGCCGGGATCACAACCGTCACCAAAACGGTCACCCCGACTCAGGATACTCTTCAGGAACTCAACGAGACGGTCATCCTGACCTTGAACCAAAGCGCCAACTACGCGGTCGGTTCACCGGCCAGCGCCACGGTCACCTTGACCAGTGATGAAGTCGTCACCCAGACGGTGACGGTTGCCGCCACGGACAACTCGGCGACCGAAGCCGGCCTCACCACCGGAACCTACACCTTCACTCGCACCGGAAATACCGCGGCCGCATTGACGGTGGGCTACACGGTCGCCGGAACCGCAACCTCCACCAGCGATTATGTCAGCTTAGGAACCAGCGTCAGTTTCCCGGCCGGGATCACAACCGTCACCAAAACGGTCACCCCGACTCAGGATACTCTTCAGGAACTCAACGAGACGGTCATCCTGACCTTGAACCAAAGCGCCAACTACGCGGTCGGTTCACCGGCCAGCGCCACGGTCACCTTGACCAGTGATGAAGTCGTCACCCAGACGGTGACGGTTGCCGCCACGGACAACTCGGCGACCGAAGCCGGCCTCACCACCGGAACCTACACCTTCACTCGCACCGGAAATACCGCGGCCGCATTGACGGTGGGCTACACGGTCGCCGGAACCGCAACCTCCGCCAGCGACTACGTTAGCTTAGACGGTAGCATCAGTTTTCCAGCCGGAATAACCAGCGTGACCGAAATCCTGACGCCAATTCAGGATACCCTACCGGAAGCGACAGAAACCGTGATCGTAAATTTGAAGGAGGGCGTGACCTACGCCGTAGGACTTCCGAGAAGCGCGACTATTTCCCTGGCGAGCGACGAGTGATTCGCGCTTGAAGGCAAACAGCGAACTGATCCAAACCGAAAATGAGCACAGTTCAACGCTAAGATGGCGATTTGGTGAACAAATAGCAATCCCCCGGCAGAGCCGGGGGATCTTCCATACACATACTTGGTTGATCAGTGAGTTTCGCACTTTGGTGAAGGACTGGTCGACGCCTGCAGGCCGTCCTGTTTGACTTCCGTCCGACGCGGGCTTTCTCCGCGAACCTTCTCGTAATCAGCCGAGTAAATCACCTCTCCCGGCGGGGCTTTCAGCGGGGTGGAGTTGGTCACTACCAGGGTACTCTGGCCCCCGGCATACCGGGCAGCGCATTGTTGCTTGAATAGGGCCGCGGGATCGATGAATGGCGTCTTGAGGGCGTTGGTCTTGCCGATGATGTTGGTGTCCGGCGAGTCGATGACCACGGTTCCGTCGACGCCGAATCGAGACGATGACGAAACCAGACTGTCGGGCGACTGGATGAAGTTGTCGGCCACGATGCGAATGTTGCCGCCGGGGCCGCCGAAGGCTTGGGCGGTGATCCGGCTGTTGTCGAGGATGACAAAGCGAGGATCGATGAAGATGTTGCCACCCTTGCCTTCTCCGGAACCGACGGAGGTGGTGATGGCGCTGTCGATGAGATGGACGCTGTCGATGGCCTTCAGGGTGATGTTGCCGCCGTCGGATTCGCGAGCTTCGGCGGTGATGCGGCCGTTGGTGCTGTGGAAGTTTTTGCCGGCATCGATGTCGATGTTGCCCGCCAGGCCTGACCCGGTGCTGGTCGACGCGATGGTGCCACCGGATCGCGAAGTCAAGTCGCCCGTCTTTATGACGATGTCGCCCCCCTTGCCCGAACCTTGGGTGGAAGCGCTTATTTCACCTCGATTACTAAGGATTAGTTGGTCGGCTTGAATTTTGATGGAACCTCCGGCACCGAGTTCGAGTGCCTGCGGATCGATTGCCCTCGTCGCGCTGTTATTGATGCCGCTGAGGTCGGATATACGGGGATTGGTTACTTCCGGATATTTCGAACGATCGAAGGTTCCACTGATAACGATGGCGTCGTCTGCCTTCACGGATACATTGCCTGCCTTGCCAGCTCCTGATGTTGCCGCGGAAATCAGGCCACCTCCTTTCAACTGAACGGAATCGGCCACGATGTCGATATCGCCACCTTGAGTCGTTTGGTCTCCACCGAAAGCCACAATGGCGCTGATTAGTCCACCGTCGGTGACCGAAAGTTGATCAGTTTTCAGGTCCAGGCTTCCCCCCTTCCCATTGCCCTGTGTATTCAGATAAAAACCGGAAAATTGACCCAGTTTGTTTCCCCCGGGAAGATCAATAATGGTGGATTCGTCAACACCGATAATTTTCGTGGTCCGTATCGCCGAGCTTGTCAAACCATGTGCTGAAATGTTACCGGCATTGCCAAACCCCGTGGTCGTGGTATTGATCGCCCCCCCGGCGGCCATCGATAGCTGGTCGGTTCGAACGTCGATACTGCCACCCCGCCCGTCGACTGTTTCTGCGGAAATGACGCTGGAGTTGGAAAGGCTCAATGAGTTGGTGCTGACAAGCACTTCACCCGCCTTGCCTCTATCGCCAATTTCATTAGGCGACAATTTCGCATCGGCTTCAAACAAGGATGTACTCGCAACGAAACTCAGGTTATTAACGGATACGGACTTGCCAGTCAAGCCAATTGAGCCTGCCTTGCCGGTGCTGGCGGTAGACGTACTGATGAGACTTGCCGAATCGGCTAGAATGGATTCACGCGCGTCAATCGCGATTTTCCCACCATCACCCGCCCCGACCGCCGTTATTTCCCGCTTACCCTCTGCTACCCTGTACTCGAAGTTCAGGCTTTGAATCGTGCTGAAATTAGTGGAAAGGTTCGATGCTTGAATCGAGATATTTCCAGCGTGCCCTGTACCCAACGTCGTCGCTGAGATATCCGAAGAATTCAGATCGACGTCGCCGGTCGCGGTAATCAAAATATCGCCGCCAGAACCTGTTCCGACTACAAAATTACCCGTATGGTCGATAAATCCACTAGTGGCAAGAATTTGCCCGCCATTATCCAGACTTGCTTTTCCGACTGTTAACGTCACCTGTCCGGCATTGCCATCGCCAATAGTCAGAGAGGATATTTCAGAACCGTTCGCCAAAGTGAGGTCCGGAGTCTCGACACGAATGCTTCCACCTGGTCCTGCAAGACCGCGCACACCATCCACTCCCTGGGTATCGCTGGATATGGCTGCTCTTCCGGCAAGCAGGACGGACTCCCTCCCTAGTACGTTGATATCTCCCCCTTCTCCTGCACCTTCGGTACCGGCCAAAATCCCTCCCTTCTGAACAAAGACTTGTGTCGATTGTATATCGACGTTACCACCGGCACCTCGGCCAGCAGTCGAGGTATTTATCAGGGAATCGTCCACGACCCAGAGATCGCCAGAACTGATCGATATATTCCCAGAGTTTCCCCGCTCCAGGGAGCCTGCTTCAACCAATCCGTTTCGCATCAGGACAGACGGACTAGAGATGGATATATTGCCACCATCCCCTTGTCCAAAGGCATTGGAAACCACCTTTCCACCATCTTGAATGCCTAGAGCAACCGAAACATCCAGATCGATATCGCCGGCCGAACCCGTTGACGTACTCGTCGATTCGATGCGACCGTTTCCGGAAATCACCAAGGTTTCAGCGGACACAAAGATGTCCGACGCATCACCCGCACCACTGCTTGAACCACCGATTTGCGCAAAATCCGAAATATCTATCAGCTTACTTGTTACAGAAGTTGCACCAACCCCACCGGAACCGAGAGAATTATTGAATATTCCACTTGGAATATCCTGTAGATAACTGGACAATGTAATCAGATCTTTCACCTTGACAGCAATATCGCCACTTCCTCCTGATCCCTTCGTACCGGAGGTGATTTGCGAACCAGTATTAAGAGAAATGGTATCAGACTCCAAATCGATCTTTCCAGCCGCTGACGGGCCGTCCGATGTAGTCATCATCGTTGTCTTGTTATCAAGAAGAACATCCCTGGCCTTGACCGTTATAGAGCCACCTGCGCCGCCACTGGTCGCCGACTGAATCAAGGAAGCTTGATCCCCAAACAAGAGATTCCGGACCTGCAGTGCCAGTGATCCGCCGCCTCCAGTTCCTTTAGCTTCGCTCAATACTATTGCTCCGCCCGTTAGCTCAATATCGTCGGCTTCGAGACGGATATCGCCGCCACGGCCTTCGCTTTTCGTCTCACTATGGAACCCCGCCCGATTCCTGACACTTATCAAGGGCGCCTGTACCAGCACCGACCCGGCCGATCCCTTGCCCAAGGCCGTACTGGTTATCCAACTGCCGGAAGCGATGCCAACAAAGGTACCGGCCTGAATGTCTACCTTTCCACCTTCACCTTCGTCAAGGGTCGCTGTCGCGACTGCCGCACCATTGCTCATCACCAATCCATTCCCGGCGGAGACCACGATATCCGACCCTTTTCCGGCACCACCGGTACCGGCATAGATACCAGCGGCGTTGTTTCTTATGGCGATGTTGCCGCTAACGTCTACGTCGATGCGTTTGCCGTCGACAACACCAGTGGTATTGGATACAAGATAAGCATTATCCAGGGTCAACTCGCCTCCCCGGATGACCACTTCCCCGCCTCCCTCACCGCTCGCGGTGAGGAGCGCTCCCTGCTGAACCACGGTGCTTCCTATTGCAACGCTTCCTTGTTGGCCGAACGAATCGCCGTCGATGTCTTCGGCGTCGGGCTTCACTTCGCCGGCAGAAGCCACGCTGGCGATGGCCAGCCGGCCGGACGGGGCCTGCAGTTTGGCTGCGACCGTTTCGCCGCTGGCCAGATGGCCGTCTTGGATCAGGATATCGCCGCCTACCACCGCGAAAGTCCTTCCGTCCGGAACTTTCATCCCGTTCCATGGCAGCCCTTTCCCCGCAGCATAGTCGCCTGCCTGGCTGGAACCGCTTCCATTAAACTCGATGGGAGCCGGCTTCCCACCCAAGAATCCGAACGCCTCCGGCGCCGCAGAGCTCAGTACAGGTGACGCGGCCCCGGTGGCATCGAATTTCAGCCCGTCGGCGAATTTCAAATAGTGGGCGGTGCTGACGTAGAACGAGCCGTCGACGTTGATGGATGCGTGGGGGCCGAACACCACCCCGCCGGGGTTGACCAGCCACAGGTTGGCGCCGGGAATGGCGGAATGCAGCAGGCCGTCGATGCTGGACCGGGTGCCGCCGGTCACGCGGCCGACGATGTTGTCGATGGTGGGTGAGCCGGAGAAGGTGGCGGCGGTTCCGGTTTCCAGATTGAATTTGCCGAAGCTGTGGAACAGGTTGCTGCCGACGGTCTGGCCGTACTGCTGAAGGATCTGGTAATGGGGGCCTTCCAGGGCACCGCGGGGGCCGAGGCTGCCGTCCAGGGTCACCTCGGCCTTCGCCGGGGCCAATGCGACCAACGCCGGAAGGCAGAGGACTAGTTGGAGCGTGAGTCCCGGCGACCGGGCGAAATTGCCGCAAGCCCCCCGCGCTTCAGCCCTCACCCTGCCCTCTCCCGCGGGGCAAAGGTGTCTACACAAGTCCCTCTCCCTGCGGGAGAGGGATTTAGGGTGAGGGCCAAGCGCTAAATGTTCCGACGACTTGGTCGTAAGGATTGAGCGCTCCAGCCCCTCACCCCTCAATGGTGTTGAATTAAGCCCCTCTCCCTGTGGGGAGAGCGCAGCGAGGGGGGCGAAGCCGGTTGCGGTGAGGGCCCGGGCGCCTCGAGCTTGCGACAAACTCGTTGGAACATCAGGCGCTTCAGCCCTCACCCTGCCCTCTCCCGGAGGGAGAGGGTTCCCTATTTCAACAGCATTGCCCTCACCCCTGCCCCTCTCCCACGGGGAGAGGGGTTGATGTTCAAGGGCTTGCGAACTTGTATAGAGAGCAATGCCCGCGGGGAGAGGGTTCCGTATTTCAATCGCGTTGGCCGTCGCCCCACTCCCTACCCAGGATACTGCCGGTGGGGATGGCCGTTCATGGGCTGCGCACTGCGTACCTGGAAGGCGCTCAAACGCGATGCGCAACCTACGACCTTCGGCCCTGACCCTCTCCCGCCGGGGACTCTTGCGGCACCCTGCGGAGAGGAAGTGGCTCGCTTCAATGGCATCGCCTTCGGTCAGCACGCCGCCCCAGGTACTTTCATGGTTCATCCTCATGCCCCCTATCGCACTGCGCTAAAAGAATTCCCCGGCCACCTTGAAGTGCAATCCGTAATCCTGCGGGTCCTCGTTCGGATTGCCGACGTCGACCAAAGGTTTGCCCCAATAGAGATGGGTGTGCAGCCGCCGGTCCGGTTCCCAGATCATCCCCAGCCCCACGCTGACCAATACCTCCGGCTTGGGTGTGGGCTGTCCCACATTCCAGGCACCTCCCACGTCCACGAAGGGAGCCAGGAACAACTTGCCCTGGCCCAGACTCTCGCTGAATAGCGGATGCCGGTATTCCAGGGAGGACGAAAATCCCCAGTCGCGGACGATCTGGTTCTCCCGATAGCCGCGGACACTCGCGGCTCCGCCGATCTGGAACTTTTCCAGGGGCAGCAGTGAATCCCTGGAAACCTGTAGATCGGTTCGAAAAATGAGCTGGGCCTGATCGAATCGGCGTGCCCATTGCAACTGACCCAGCCAGGAGAAAAAGCGGCCGTCGGGGCCGCTTCGATTGACGGTGGCATCGAAAGCATCGAGGCCGATGTTGAAGCTGGAGCGCAAAGCCAGCACCTGGTCGACACTGCGGCCGTACCAGGATTGGCCGATGCGCAGTACCGTCACACTGCTTTTGCCGTCGGCTGGAACGCCTTCCGAAAAGGAAAACGGCTGGCCCAGCAGGAAGGTCTGGCTTCGCCGCCGTTCCAGGGTGAGCGACGACGAAAAATTCCGCCCGGGCCTCTGGTAGAAAGGATGGGCAACGGTCAGGCCGTAAGACTCGCTGGTACTTTCGATGTCGATTTCATTGAAAGGGGTTTCCACCACGTTGGCATCGTGGTGGGAATACCAGGCGTGGGCTGTGGTGTCGTAACGGTTGAGCGGCAGGGTGTAGTCGAAGCCGTAGCTGATCAGGCCCCCGGCGAAGCGGGCCTGGCCCGACAACTGGTCGCTCCGGCCGAACAGATTGCGGTGGCCGGCATAAACGGTTCCTTCGTACCCGCCGATGCTGGGTGCGACCTGGTTGTCGAAGATCAGCCCGGCCTGATAGGGTTTGCGTTCGGTGATGCGGGTTTCCAGGATGGCATCGCCCGCTTTGGCGCCAGGTTTGAGCCGGGAATTGAGGCGTTCAATCAGGGGATTTTCCAGCATCAGCAACAACCGTTCCTGAAGCCGGTCCAGTTGCAGCGGCGCTTCGGCACCCAGCTCGATGCGCCGGCGCAGATAGCTTTCGCTGAAATGCTCCTGCCCGGTGATCTCGATGTCCGTCAGCCGGCCTTCGACGAGGCGCAGCTGCAGCACCCCGTCCTTCAGCGATTGATCGGGGATGACGGCACCGGAATTGATGTAGCCACGGTCGGTGTAGTATCGGGTCAGATCGTAACGCAGCTGCTGCAGATCGTGGTTGTCGATCGTGCGGTTCTCGTAGGGCCGCGTTAGCGCACTCAATTCGGCGGCGGAAATGGCTGTGTTGCCACTCAACTCGATGCGGCGCACGAGAATCTTCAGCCGGCCGGAAACGGCCGCCCCCTTGCTCGCAGGAGACCGCGCCAGCGCATCCAGTTCGGGCTTCGGCAGAACCTGCGGCGGCAGGGGGGAATCACGCAGCTGCCGCTCGTACAGATTCTGGTTGAGGGAGCCGCCGCGCTTCGCGGCGGGACTGGACGGGGTTTGTCCCAAGGCCGCGAAGCTCACGGAAAACAGCAGAACGGGATAGAGTATTCCGACCCGAACAGCCGGACGCAGACAGTCCATTGGAAACCCCCATGACGAAATCTCGCGTTCTTGTTGTTGGAATCGAAGGGTTTCCTGCTCGCTTCCCGCGGAGCAGAATGATTCGCATCATAACGCAAATCTCTTGCGCTTGTTGCCTCGAAAACGGCCCAACTGGGGCAGCAACCCGGAGAACGGTCCATGAGCCTACCCATCGACAAAAAGGCCTTGCTTGCCAACCACTTTTTGTTCCGCAGCTTGAACCCGAAGCAACTGGAGCAGTTGCTGATGCTGGCCGTCGAAAAACGTTACCGGAATGGCCAGATGATCTTCCGGAAGGGCGAGGAAGGCGCCAGCATGATGATCATCCTGAACGGCAAGGTGCGGGTAACCGCGACAGCCGAGGACGGCCGCGAAATCATCCTGAACACCTTGGAACCGGGCGGCGTGCTCGGCGAACTCGCCCTTCTGGACGGGCAATGCCGGTCGGCCGATGCCACCGCGATAGGCACCAGTTCGCTCCTGTTCCTGATGCGCAGCGAGTTCATGCCGTTATTGCGCCAGGACGCGGAAATGGCGATACAGCTGCTTTCCGTACTTTGCGAAAAACTGAGGAATACCAGCGACACGCTGGAAAACGTCGGACTGTTGCCGGTACCCTCGCGCCTGGCGAGGCTGATCCTGAAGCTGGCGCGGGCGAAGGACCCGAAACCACCCGCCGGCATGGAAATCCAGTTGTCTCTGTCCCAGCGGGAGATGGGCAACCTCGTCGGCACCTCGCGGGAAAGCGTCAACAAGACGCTGAGCCAGTGGCAGTCACAGGGCCTCGTCCGCCTGCAGCAAAGCCGGCTGACGCTCCTCAAACCCGGTGAGATGTCGTTGATCTCGGAAGCTTTGCTTTAGGCGTGACATGCTGCAACGGTTGAGGGAGGCCACGATATCCATCGCCGCACCGGCGCTGGCCGTCTGCGCCCTGGTGTTCGGGGCGACCCGGCTCGGCGCACTGGAAGACATCGACCTCCTCCTCCACGACCTCATGACCCTCTGCCGCCTGCCATCGGCTGCTCCCTCGCGGGTGACCCTGATCGCCATCACGGAAAAGGATCTCGGCAAGATCAAAGGCCACTGGCCCATCAGCGACGATCAACTGGCGGAAGTCCTGGAGAAGGTGGCGGGCTTCGGACCACGGGTGGTCGGCATCGACATCTACCGGGACAAACCGGTGGAGCCCGCTTCCGGAAAGCTACCCTCGCTGCTGGCAGCACATCCGGAAATCGTCATGCCCCGCAAGTTTCCGGAAACGGACTCGCCTGGCGTCGCAGCACCCTCCTATCTGCCCTCCGAGCAAATCGGCTGCAGCGACGTGGTGGTGGACCCCGACGGCTACGTTCGGCGGGGATTGCTGTATCTGAGCGACGACACCCGTTCCTGCCCAGCCCTTGCGCTTCAAGTGGCGTTGCGCTATCTGGCCCACGACGGCATCGGCGCAGCCCCCGACGAACGCGACGCCGAGATACTGCAACTGGGGAACCGCAGATTCATACCCTTCAACGCCAACGATGGCGGCTATGTCGGCGCCGACGCCAACGGCTACCAGTTCCTTCTGGACCTGCGAGACCTCCTCGCGACATCCCCCCGATACAACCTCGACCAGCTGTTGAACGGCCCGATCCGGCCGGAGGATTTCCATGACCAGGTGGTACTCATCGGCGTCGATGCCGAAAGCCTCAAGGACCATTTCCGGGTTCTTCGCACGCCAGCCGGGCAGTTCAATGCCGGTGTGCCGGGCGTGGCCCTGCACGGAATCATCGCCAGCCAGATCCTGCGCGCCGCCGTGGAAGGGGAAGGACCGCTCCATGGGGTAGCAGAGAGCCACGAGGTTCTCTGGCTCCTGCTGTGGTGTGCCTTGGGCGCAAGCATCAGCCGGCAACCCCGCCAGCCCCTGGGGCTAACCGCCGTCGCCCTGGCCGGGACCGCGGCGGATTTTGCAGTCGGCCAAGCGCTGATGATCGGCGATGCCTGGCTGCCGCTGGCGCCTTCGCTGGCAGGGTGGTGGCTCGCCATCGCAACCAACACCGCCCTCGTCGCCCGCCGCGAATACCAGCAACGCCGTTTGCTGAACCGCCTATTCGGTCTCCACGTTGACACCCGCATCGCCGCGGAAATCTGGGCCAACCGCACCGCCATTTGCCAAGGCGGCAGGATCCCGCCGCAGAAGCTGGTGGCGACCATCTTCTTCTCGGACCTCCAGGGCTTCACTCAGATTGCCGAAACCTTGGAACCGGACCTGTTCATCACCTGGCTCAACGAATACCTGGACGCGATGACCACCGTCATCCAGCGCCACGACGGTGTGGTGATCCGCTTCATCGGCGATGCCATCCTCGCCGGCTTCGGTGTCCCCGTCACCCGCCGATCCGAAGAGGAGATCGCCCGCGATGCGCTCAATGCCTGCCGATGTGCGTTGGAAATCCAGCGCATCCTCATGCAGATGAACCAGAACTGGGCCGCTCGCGGATTACCCTCGGCGGCCATGCGCATTGGCATCAACACCGGCCCCGTTCTGGCGGGAAGCCTCGGTAATCAGGACCGGCTGGAATACACCGTCCATGGCGACGTGGTGAATACCGCGGCGCGGCTGGAACAGATCGAAAAAGACAGGTTTGCCCCCGCCCCCCTGGAACGGCCGTGCCGGATGCTGATCGGGGGCCAAACACAGACCCATGTAGCGGCACACATCAACCATCGGTTCTTGGGCCCGATGGTCGTGAAAGGGAAATCGCTGGCGGTGGATGTGTATGAATTGCACGGGGAGGAAGCAGCACATCCGCAAGCTATGGGTATCGCTGACTCGCAACAAGGTGCAGTGGGCGTTGCCCCGAAAAATAAGCCGTCGCCTTGAGCAGATCGACGGCTGATCTTTCCTGAATTAAAAGTGTGATTCGCGATATCGAAGTTTAGAAGGTACCAGTTTTTGCAGGAGAAAATGTAGCGCACTTCATCCTGACTTCCGCTCACTGGACGTTACGATATTGGATGGGTAGTTTAATCCTTCTACCATCGAGAAAGTGGAGCCGATTGGTGACATCGGTTTTTGCTTTCACGGCCGCAGCAAAATATCTCGCAGTAAAATTGGTGGCCTGACATCCTTGAGAGCTCGTCATGCTCTTCAAGAGTATAGATCTCGGTTGCTCCGCGGCGTACAGAACGTACCTTGTCGGATCAAAATTATCCTTGGCCAGGACATCTCCACCGACCAGGTTAGAGTAATATGGCTCCGTGCTGCAAGTGTCATCGGTGTAATACGCAGTCCCGATTGATGCAATGTCACCAGCAACTTCCCCCGAGTTTTGCGCGAAAAGAACCAGGGACGCTTTGGCCCCCAACTCATCGACCCAAATATCCGGAAGATATTGGCTATAGGGAGTCGTTAAATAACCGAGGTGAAGTCCATCCGCGTCAGTCACTTCGACCCCTCCAGGCAATCCTCTCGGACCTTGGATACCCGGCAAGCCCTGCGACCCTTGCGGTCCGGCAGCTCCCTGCAAACCTGCCGGGCCTTGCGGACCTTGAGCACCTTGAGCACCTTGAGCACCTTGAGCACCTTGAGCACCTTGAGCACCTTGAGCACCTTGAGCACCTTGAGCACCCGCGGCCCCTTCCGTATTCAACGTCAGGGACAACTCCCTTTTCTTGCACATAGGTGCCACGCGGAGAACTCCCGTCCTCATGTGCTGGCATACCGATACGGTAGCGGCTGCTGCATCCTGCGCTGTGGTTATCGCCAAGGCGGTAGACAGCGTCCAAATAATCAATTTGTGTGCGTGTTTCATGTCGATCTCCAAAATATTGTCGTTTGCCTGGTCAATCATCAATCATCCAGCCAGGTCGCGGTGTCCAGGAAACTCACGTGAATGGCATCGTATTACGTGTTATGCGGAAATACTTTTTGCTCGAAACATCGAGTTCCAACTGTCTCAAGACCTATTATCGTGTTCTTTTCATAAGTCGACCTAAACATCGATGGCACCGATAATTGATGGGTTTCGTCGCCGGGAGGATTAGCCGTCATCTGCTACCCGTCCCGAGCGCGACTTCAAATTACCTTGAGCGAAATCATAAGGGGTATGACATACCTCACACCCTCCGGACATCGGTGTGTACAGCGCACTGCTCGATCATGCAGGGCAATCGTGTGAAGAAAAGGTTTTGCAGCTGGCGGCGGAGCGGTGAGTAGCGGCGAATGAGACCGTCGGGCCGGTGTTCACGCCGCTGGGCGCGGGAAGCTTCAAGCAGCGTTTTATACCTGGATGGCTTCCGTATGCCGTGTCTTCGAGGGCCGGCAGGTAGCCATATACGGCAAAACAGTGCGTCATTCAAAGACGTCGCACACCAGGGAGGGAACTACGCGCTGATGCTGGAAAGAAACAGCGGCAGCTGGCCAAGGTGGCCGAGGCGTTCGAATTGATCAACCAGCAGCTGCCGCATCTGAATGACTTTTTATGTCTTCGCGACGATGGCACCGCTTTCGCCTAATCGCCGTCACAGCCTCCAAACTTCAATTGTTTCAAAGGGCGTGTGGGCACGCGGGTCCGCCTGGCCATTACCTCCTCCGGCAAGAGACCGCCTGACGGAGCGTACGTAGAAACCAGTATTTCGATCAAACTGTTTCGGTGGCACCTTTGAGCCATGAAAGTGAATAAGCTCAACGGCAATTGGGCAGGACATGACAAGGATCGGCACACCGACCTAGCAAGGAAGCTCGGAGCACGCCGCCGGCATGACCAACTTGTCTTCGGAAAGCACACGGCGCCTTCCCGGAATTTGCGCTTGCTTGTGAGCTAATTCATAGGGCATCGGCCGCTACTTGCGGGAGTATCGTTTTCAGCGTTGACGCTAGCAATCGATTTGGACACCGATCGGGCTGCCGGCGATCAGCGAGCGGCCTATCAGGGCAATCCACCCGACTATAGCGGGATGCTGGTCCGGCCTTGAATCTGTTAAGTCGCATGACAACGCGGCTGAGGCTATTACAAACGTGGTTTGCATCGTTGGGCCTGTAACACAGGTTAACTCAGTTAATAGTTATTGGAGGTGTACAATGCGAATTCCTTCCTATTTTCTAATATTACTGGCGTATCTCGCTTCAGTACAGACCTGTTTAGCCTCTGCCATCATTAATGTTAGCGCCGACGCAATACACGCGAGCGAGCAGGGACCAACTCCTGGAATATTTAAGTTCATCCGAAATGGTGATAACTCTACGGCGTTAGTTGTGAACTTCACTTTGGGGGGCACGGCTATTAAGGGGGCGGATTATTTGAACTGGGAAGCTCAAGCGACATTTGAAGCCGGCTCAGATACAGCTTATGTTGCCGTTCTCCCTGTAAACGATACCTTGCAAGAAGGTGATGAAAGCGTCGTACTGACATTAGCTGCCGGAACGGGTTACACAATTGGTGCATCATCGACTGCCTCTGTCACGATACATGATGCATTTGTTGCCGGAGCAACCGGGGTTTTTGACTTTGCGGAAAGTCAGGCCGGGCTACTGAAGGACATAGGATATCTAGAAGCCAAAGTACTGAACGGGGTTCTTTATGTTACGGTTGGAATGAATACAGCCATTGGCGGCCAAATTAATAATATATATATCTGGCTTGATACCGACCAAAATCCTAATACTGGAGATTTCAGGCACGGCTACATAGGCGGCGCCGAATACCGGATATGGCTCGCGACAACAGTAGGCATTTTCGCAGATTACATGCTCGATAGACTCCCCCTCAATTTCCTGCAAGACTGCAATCCGATTTCGCCTGTAGATTGCGAAAGAAACATCATTACTGGTGGCCCTGCTTCAATTAACGGAAACTTCGTTACTGCCGCAATCCCGCTTGCAAGTGTCGGGAATCCGTCAGCTGTGGACGTCTTCGCGACAACCAACGCTACTGGAACCGAAGCATTTGCCTTGGTCGGTAATGGTGATCGAATCCCGGAGTATGGTGAAATCGATTCAGCCACTGGAAAAGTTGTCGTTCGACGACCTGGGCGAACCCAAGCAGCCACCTTTACTGACTCGATAAATGACAGCACCGCTCTCGGCTATGATGTTGTATCAGCATCCTTTTTCTCCGTGGCCGATCAATTTCAGATGTCAATCAAATTTTCCACGGCCTTTGATCCCAGTCATCCCCAATTCGGACCATCACCGCGCGGTATGATTACCTTGGATTCCGACGACAATATCATGACTGGAGCACTGTTTATGGGGAGGGAAATACCAACGTGGGGTGGCGATGGGCAGCTGATTTTTGATCTAACGACCGGATCACCACTTTTCCAATATTCAACGGACACAACGGCATCTGGTATTGTTCTTTTCACAGACAAATTTAACGATGGACGCTGGTTCGCCCAAGGTGACACACTCTTTGTTTTTGGGTCGTTAAGTATTTTCGATGCCTTCGAAAAGTCCGCAGCCGGTTCAACACGTATTTCCACGAATGGTTTGGTAGTCACCAACGTGGATAGCTTGGAAATAGGTCCTTCATTAGTTGACGCGAAAATTATCGACCAACTTCCCGAACAATCGGATGCTATTTCTCTTAAGTCGAGGGCAACTCTCCCTGCCCTGACTTGGGATCCAGTGAGGTTAATTTCGCAACCGGACCCCATAGAACTTGGTGCGATATCCGGCAAAGACGTGACCAGCATTGACGCGCAAGTTGTTGAAGGGAAGTTAATTATCAAAGGAATACTGACAACCTGGCTGACTACGGACACCGATAGTCTATTTCTGGTTGCTATCGATTCCGATATGGACGGCGCGACAGGTGCCCCATTGGCGTCAAATAACGGAGGCCAGCCCATTGGGGCCGATTATGTATTGCAGCTTGTGACGGTGGACGGGATTGCTCCGGTATACTTGGCTGCGCTGGTGCATCCCGATGGCCAGAGAACTATCCATGACGCCGTATACAAACCTGCGCCTGGTAATTCTCTCGGGGTAGCAGGAAGCTGGACTGTTACTCTCCCCTTGGAAGCTATTGGAGCCGTCGGACCGAATCTGCGTTTTTACGTTGTTACAGGGACAAATCAAGGGGCTGTCGGCGATGATGTCGCCCCACCTCAGCCATTCGTCATCGGCACAACGTCATCACCGTCCAATATCGCCGATTTGCTCCTTATACAGACCGACAGCCCCGACCCGGTCACGGTTGGTTCCGATGTCACGTACAAAGTTACGGTAACCAATAATGGCCCCGCAACGGCCACTGGCATAACTCTGAGCAACACGGTTCCAGCCGGAGCAAGCAATTTCCGTTGTACTGCTTGCGGTCAATGCACTTTCGACGGAGTAACCTTGATTTGTCCAATCGGGGACCTGCCATCGGGAGCGAGCGCGGAGTGGAACCTGATTGCCACGCCGTCAGTGACGGGTACCCTTACGAACCAAGTTCAAGCTGCCACAACAACGTCTGATCCGAATACGGCCAATAATTCGGCAACTCAAACGACAACGGTTTTACCTGTCACGATTTCGGTTGAGGCGACGGATAACTTGGCAACCGAAGCCGGGCTCACCACCGGAACCTACACTTTCACCCGCACCGGCAGCGCCGCGGCGGCACTGACGGTTGCCTACAAGGTCTCCGGCACGGCGACTTCCGGCGCCGACTATGTGACTCTCGGGACCAGCGTGAGCTTCCCGGCGGGGGTTGGCACGGTGACCAAGACCCTCACCCCGCTCCAGGACACACTGCAAGAGTTGGACGAGACCGCCATCGTCACCCTGACCCAAAGCGCCAACTACGCCGTAGGATCGCCGGCCAGCGCCACGGTGACCTTGATCAGCGATGAAGTCGTCACCCAGACCGTAACCGTTGCGGCGACAGATAACTTGGCCACCGAAGCCGGACTCACCACCGGAACCTACACCTTCACCCGCACCGGCAGCACCGCAGCGGCGCTGACGGTTGCCTACTCGGTCTCCGGCACGGCCACCGCCGGCACCGACTATGTGAGTCTCGGCACCAGCGTCAGCTTCCCGGCGGGG
>Ga0233425_10001660_pt1 | contig 48359 bp, 54 predicted proteins | sample Watercolumn_Towu_2_FD_181712 | JGI IMG/M metagenome (GOLD analysis project Ga0233425, IMG submission 181712) | Freshwater microbial communities from Lake Towuti, South Sulawesi, Indonesia - Watercolumn_Towuti2014_140_MG | ecosystem: Environmental > Aquatic > Freshwater > Lake | place...
TTACGACGCCATCATCGAAGCCGCCTGCGACGCCTGGAGAAGGCTCATCGATCAGCCAGAGACCATCACGTCAATCGGGATGCGCGACTGGGCCCATATCGGTCAAGTGTCATGACCGTTGGTATAATTTATTGAAATTATTGGCTGGGGCGGGAGGATTCGAACCTCCGCATGGCGGAATCAAAATCCGCTGCCTTACCGCTTGGCGACGCCCCAATGCGCTGGTGAGGCGATAGCGCGCCCCGCCTTGACAATCAACTGGCGGGCCGGCGCGCCGAAGCCTTTATACCGCGATCGCGCCAGCGCTCGCCGCGGCGCGCCGCAGCGCCGCGATATTGTCGGCGTAGCAGACCCGCCCGCCGTGGAAAGCGGCCGAGCCAGCGACAAGAACGTCGGCGCCGGCTTCGACGATCTGCGGGGCGGTCAGCGGCGTGACGCCGCCGTCGACCTCGAGGCGGATCGCTCGCCGCCCGATCATCTCGCGGATGGCGCGAATCTTACTGAGCTGCGAGGAGATGAAGCTCTGTCCGCCGAAACCGGGATTGACGCTCATCACTAAAATGAGATCGACGTCGTCGAGCACATAGCGCAGCGCGCTTTCATGCGTCGCCGGATTGAGCGACACGCCCGCCTTCTTGCCGAGCGCGCGGATCGCCTGCAGCGAGCGATGCAGATGCGGCCCGCCCTCAGCGTGCACGGTGATCACATCGGCGCCGCTTTCTGCGAAAGCGGCGATATAGGGGTCGACCGGCGAAATCATCAGATGCGCGTCGAGCGTGAGCGTCGTCAGCGGCCGCAACGCGGCGATGACGCCAGGCCCGAAGGTGATGTTGGGCACGAAATGCCCGTCCATCACATCAAGATGTATCCAATCGGCGCCGGCCTCGGCCATCGCGCGCGTCTCCTCGCCCAGCCGAGCGAAGTCGGCCGAGAGGATCGAGGGAGCGATGAGAATTTCGGACGGCAAGGGGTTTGATCCTACTCGTCGAAGAGATCCGCGTGCGATCCGGTGCGGGCAAGCTGCAATTCGTCGCCTTCAATGCGATAGAGCAAGAGCCAGTCCAGCTCAATGTGGAGATCGCGAAAACCTTTCCACTCGCCCTTTAACGGATGATCTCGATATTCGGGCGGCGGCGGTCTGCCCTCAATCAACAGCAGCAGGATCGCCTTGAGCTTGCTCATGTCCTTGCCGCGCCTTTCGGCGAGCTTCACGTCCTTCTTGAAGCGCCCCGACCTGACGGGGGTCAGCATCAGAGGCCGAGGTCTTCAAACAATACTTTGGCGCTATCGAAACGTTCGCCTTTCCCCTTGGCCAACTCGTTCATCGCTTCGACGCTTTCGGCATTCGGCGCGCCGGTTTCGAAAGGCAGACGTTGCTGATCGACGATGCGCAGCATCAACAGGCGGATGGCGTCGGAGATCGAAAGGCCCATAGGCTCCAGCACGGCGGCGGCGCGCCGCTTGGTCTCCGGGTCTATCCTGGCCTGGACGATGTCATCGGCGGACATGCGGCGCCTCCTGGCGGTTCCCTGGCATATTAGCCCCGCAAGGGGCGTATTCAAGGTTCGACGGGCTTCCGGCCGAGAGGGACGATCAGGCAGAGGGGCGGGCGGCGTCTTCCGCCCGACATTTACGTTAAAAATGCCGCGAATTCGCTGTGCGCATAGAACCGCGAACCAAATCGGCCGGAGTCATCTCCCCGGCCGAGGCGCAAACCTTACTCCGCAGCCTTTTTGCTCGCGAATTGTGGATCGAGCGCGCCGCTGGCGTAGCGCTTGGCCATTTCGGAGAGCGGGATCGGCTTGATTTTCGAGGCCTGCCCCGCCGTGCCGAATTCCTCATAGCGCTGCTTGCAGACGGCGCGCATCGCCTCCATCGCCGGCTTCAAATATTTGCGCGGATCGAACTCGCCCTTGTTCTTGCCGAGCACGCCGCGGATCGCCGCGGTCATGGCGATGCGATTGTCGGTGTCGATGTTGATCTTGCGCACGCCATATTTGATGCCGTGCTGAATCTCGGCGACCGGCACGCCCCAGGTCTGCGGCATCTCGCCGCCGGCGGCGTTGAAGGCGTCCTGCAGCTCCTGCGGCACCGACGACGAGCCATGCATCACCAGATGCGTGCCGGGCAGACGGCGGTGGATTTCCTCGACGACCTGCATCGCCAGAATGGCGCCGTCGGGCTTGCGCGAGAATTTATAGGCGCCATGCGACGTGCCCATCGCGATGGCGAGCGCATCGACCTTGGTGCGGGCGACGAAATCCTCGGCCTGGGCCGGATCGGTCAGCAGCTGGTCGTGCGAGAGCTTGCCCTCGGCGCCGTGGCCGTCTTCCTTCTCGCCCATGCCGCTTTCGAGCGAGCCGAGCACGCCGAGTTCGCCCTCGACCGAAGCGCCGACCCAATGCGCCATGTCGACGACGCTGCGGGTGACGCGCACATTGTAATCATAATCGGCGGGCGTCTTGCCGTCGGCCTTGAGCGAACCGTCCATCATCACCGAGGTGAAGCCGAAGCGGATGGCGCTGGCGCAGGTCGCTTCGGCGTTGCCATGGTCGAGATGCATGACGAGCGGAATGTCCGGCCAGATCGCTGCGAGCGCCTCGATCATCTTGGCGAGCATCACGTCATTGGCGTAGGCGCGGGCGCCGCGCGAGGCCTGGATGATGACCGGCGCGTCGACCGACGCGGCCGCCTCCATCACCGCGAGCCCCTGCTCCATATTGTTGATGTTGAACGCCGGAACGCCGTAATCGTGCTCGGCGGCGTGGTCGAGCAACTGCCGCAGGGTAATAAGAGCCATTGTCGCCTCCGCTGTCTCCTACGCCTTAACTAGTGTCCGGGTCGCCTCGGCCACAGCCTCGGCCGTGACGCCAAAGTGCTTATAAAGCTCCGCCGCCGGCCCGCTCGCGCCAAAGCCGGTCATGCCGATGAAGGCGCCGCGTTCGCCGAGCCAGCGGTCCCAACCGAGCCGGACCGCCGCCTCGACCGCGACCCGTGGGGCGGCGCCCAGAACCTCGGCGCGATAGGCCTCGGGCTGAGCCTCGAAGAGCTCCCAACAGGGCATGGACACCACGGCGGCCTTTATGCCTTGCGCGCCTAAAGCATCTGCCGCCGCCAGCGCGATTTCAACCTCTGATCCGGTGGCGAGCAGGGTCACGTCGCGCGTGCCCGCCGCTTCGCGCAGAACATAGGCGCCCCGTGCGGAAAGGTTTTCGCCGACGGGACGTTCGAGCGTTGGCAGATTCTGCCGCGACAGGCTCAGGACAGAGGGCGTACTGCGGCTGGCGAGCGCCAACTCCCAGCATTCGGCGGTCTCGATCGCGTCGGCCGGGCGGAAGACGTTGAGATTGGGCATCGCGCGCAGGGCCGCGAGATGCTCCACCGGCTGATGCGTCGGCCCGTCTTCGCCAAGGCCGATCGAATCATGGGTGAGCACATAGATGACGCGCAGGCCCATCAGCGCCGAGAGGCGGATGGCGGCGCGGGCGTAATCGGAGAACACCAGGAATGTGCCGCCGTACGGAACGAATCCGCCATGGAGCGCGAGGCCGTTCATCGCCGCCGCCATGCCGAATTCGCGCACCCCGTAATGGATGTAGCGGCCGGAAAAATCATCCGGCGCGACTTCGCCCATGCCCTTGGTGATGGTGAAGTTCGAGTGCGTCAGATCCGCAGAGCCGCCGATCGTCGCCTGCGTCGCGGCGTTGATGACGCCGAGCGCCATTTCCGAAGACTTGCGCGTGGCGACTTTGGGCTTTTCCGCTGCAAGCCGCGCGCGGAATTCGGCTAGCGGCTTCGCCACTTCCGCCGCGACGTCGCCTTTCATGAAGGCCTCGAACGCCGCGCCTTTGGGCGAAGCGGCGCGTCGCGCCTCCCATTCTTCTCGCGCCTTGGCGCCGCGCCGACCCGCCGCGCGCCAGGAGTCGAGAACCTCGTCGGGCAGTTCGAATGGCGCATGCGGCCAGACCAGCGCTTCACGCGCGGCGTCGACCTCCGCCGCGCCGAGCGGCGAACCGTGGCAGCTTTCCTTGCCCTGCTTGGTCGGCGCGCCATAGCCGATGAGCGTGCGACAGCCGATCAGCGACGGCCGCGGATCGGCCTGCGCGGCGGCGATCGCCTCGGCGACCGCCTCGGGGTCGTGGCCGTCTATGGAGGCGACATGCCAGCCGGCGGCGGCGAAGCGCGCCATCTGATCCGTCGATGTCGCAAGGCTCGTCGGCCCGTCGATCGAAATCGAATTATCGTCCCAGAACAGAATGAGCTTTGAGAGCTTCAGATGTCCGGCGAGGTCGATCGCCTCATGGCTGACGCCCTCCATCAGGCAGCCGTCGCCCGACAGAACATAGGTGAAGTGATCGACGAGTTCATCGCCGAAACGCGCCGCCGCGAGACGTTCGGCGATCGCCATCCCGACCGCGGTCGCAAGCCCTTGTCCGAGCGGCCCGGTCGTGGTCTCGATTCCGGCGGCGTGGCCATATTCGGGGTGGCCGGCCGTCGGCGAGCCGAGCTGGCGAAAGTTTTCGAGCTCCTTTCGCCCCATGCCAGGATAGCCGAGGAGATAGAGGAGCGCGTAAAGCAGCATCGACCCATGGCCGGCCGAAAGCACGAAACGGTCGCGGTCGGGCCAGTCGGGTCGGCTCGCGTCGAATTTCATGAAACGCTGGAACAGAACGGTGGCGACGTCGGCCATGCCCATCGGCATGCCGGGATGGCCGGATTTCGCCTTTTCGACAGCGTCCATCGCCAGCGCGCGAATGGCGTTGGCGTCGCGCCGCGGATCGGACGTCGCGCCCGCCGCTGAGGAAGTCTTCTTGGCCGCCGTCACTATGGTGTCGTTCACGTCACGCCTTTCCTGCGTCTGACCAGTTCGAGAATCCTCGGCGTGAGGATCAGTTGCATGGCGAGATCGAGCTTATTGCCCGGGATGACGATCGAATTGGCGCGCGACATCCAGCTTCCCGCGATCATCGCCACAAGATAGGGGAAATCCACCCCCCGCGGATCGCGAAAGCGAATGACGACGATCGATTCGTCGGGCGTCGGGATCGACCGGGCGACGAAGGGATTGGACGTGTCGACCGTCGCCGCGCGCTGGAAATTTATATCCGTCTCGGAGAACTGGGGACAGATATAATGCACATAATCATGCATCCGCCGCAGGATCGTCTCGGTGACCGCCTCGGTCGTATAGCCGCGCGAATGCCGGTCGCGGTGCAGCTTCTGCGTCCATTCGAGATTGATGACCGGGACGACGCCGATCTTGAGATCGGCGTAGCGCGCGACATTGACCTCGTCGGTCACCACGGCGCCGTGCAGCCCTTCGTAAAACAGCACGTCGGTATTGGCCGGCAATTCGTGCCAATCGGTGAAGGCGCCCGGCGCGACGCCAAGGACCGCCGCCTCGTTCTCGTCATGGGCGTAGTGGCGATAGCGGCCGGAGCCGGTCTCGCCATATTCGCGAAACAGCGTTTCGAGCTCCGCCAGCAGATTGGCGTCGGGGCCGAAATGGCTGAAATGATGATTGCCTTTGACCTGGGCCTCGAACATCGCCGTCTTCATTTCCTCGCGATTGTGGCGATGGAAACTGTCGCCCTCGACATAGGCGACCTCGATGCGCTCGCGGCGGAAAATCTGCTCGAAGGTCGCCTTGACCGAACTCGTGCCGGCGCCTGACGAGCCGGTGATGGAGATGATCGGATGTCTGACCGACATTGGCGCTAACCGGAAAGCTTCAGCCAAGCGACCCTGCGGCCGGCGGCGTCGGCCGCGAAACGACGGGGCTCAGCCGGCTTCTCGCATGGCGGCGGCGCAAAGGAAAGGCTTCTGCGCCCGCCGGCCGCTCGACCGGCGGGCCGGCGGCCGATTTCGGACTGTTCGCGACGGGAGGTCCCCGACTCGCGCCGCCTTGACTTGCGCCGGGACGGCAACCTATATCGCAAATTCTTCCAGACCGCTCAGGCGGCTCGGGGCGGAGTAGCTCAGTCGGCTAGAGCAGAGGAATCATAATCCTTGTGTCGGGGGTTCGAGTCCCTCCTCCGCTACCATCTTACCCGACACGACACGGAACCTGTTGGGGCACGTCTGTTCGCCCAGCAGCGCCGTTAATCGGTCAGAAATATAGAGCTGGACGCCGCCGGCGCGGGCGTTGCCGCGCGCTCGGCGGCGATGTTTTTTGCATTCGCGGTCCAGGAGCATCGACTTCGGACCGAGAACAGCTGGATCTCCCTGCCCCTTCGCTATGGCGTCAACCAGGCGATTTCTCCGCTTCGATAGCCTATCCGTCGTCTCCAAAGCGCGAGACGCTACAACTAATGGAACGTTTCGTCGGCGGCGCTATTTGGTAGGCCCTCCAAAAACTTCGATCGGTTCAGCAATGCCTTTTATCGCCCGCTTTCCGTACGACTTGAAGCGCGCACGCACCTCATCTTCCAACGAGCGCCAGACCAGGCCGGAAATGACGATGGATACCCTGAGTTCCTTGCACAGGCTTTCAAGCCTAGCCGTGCGATTGACCGTATCGCCGATGATCGTGTGTTCAAGTTTGGCCTCTGATCCGATGAGGCCGATCACCAGCGGCCCACGAAAAATCCCAACGCCGATTTTTATGGCAGGCAAGTTCATCTCCCTTAACCTCCCATTCAGTCGCTCCACTCGTTCGATCATGGCGAGCGCGGCGTCCACGCCGAGCCTGTTTTCGAAGATTGCGGCGCCTTCATCGCCGTTCGTCTCGCTATCAACATAGGCTAAAATGCCATCGCCGATGAATTTATCCACGCTGATCTGGAACTGGGCAATCACGTCCAACATCGCACTAAAATATTGGTTCAAGAGAGTGACCACTTCATTCGGCGAAAGGTTCTCCGAGAGGCCGGTAAAATTGCGAATGTCCGTCATGATGACGGTCAGCTCCCGGTTGATCCCCGTCGTCTCAGTCAGCTCTTGATGAAGGGCTCGTTCCGCTACGCTCGCCGTGACAAATCGGGAGAAATTCTTGAGCAGTCGGGTGCGCTCTCCTAGCGCTTTCGAGAAGGCGTTGAGCTGGTCGAGAATTGCGGCCCAAAGTCCCCAGGCTTCCCCCCGTCTCGACCGGAAAGTGAAATCCAGGTCGCGCAATCGATCCAAATGATTCTGAACTCGCCCGACGTGATCGCGCTCCGACAAAAAGTGGAAGGTGAAGGTTAGAATCAGCCACGCAGTCAAAAAACAAATGACATATGATATCTGTTCGATGAAGGCGTCGTGAGAGACGAGAGGAGCGATCTTGCCCTTGTTAAGGCTTTCCGCCTGGCTGATAAGAAAGTGTAGAAGAATCGCCCCGACGACGGCTACGGGAAGCATTGTTCTTGTGACGTGCGAGAGCCAGCGCCGTCGAAACCCAACCTTCCCGGTTTCGTCTTGGTCACTGTTGGCGTCTTCCAACGCCCAATTTAACCCATAGACCTGCGTGATGCCCAAAAGAAAACTCGCCAGGACCAGGATCTCTGGGCCGCGGGAATGTGCGCTCAGGTGGTTTGCGCGCAATAAGACCTGAAGCAGAAGCGCAGCGGCGATCGTGGCGAGAAGATATGATCCGGCATAGATCCAGGATCGGTTTCTTCTTTGACGAAAAAATCCAGGCAAATAGCGCCTATCGCCATGGCGCGCCACGAGGATCACGCCGACATTGATCGAATTCGTCAAAAGGATGAAGGCGGACGTATAGTAACAGCCGAAGCCGAAGCCGGGGATCGTTAGAACCGGGCAGACGCGCAATCCATAAAGCGATAGCAGCGGTACGAACGCGAAGCTCATCGCGACAAAGACGACGAGGAAAACGACAAGTCTGTGGGTCATGTTTACGGACTCGCGCTGCGCCAGGCTCCTGCTTCATAATCAGTCGCTGATGGATGCGGCAAGATAATCAGCGCCGAGAAATTCTTTTTGGAATCGGGCTCGAAGCAATCGGCGAGCCAAGGCAGCGGATGCGCTCGGCGCGCCGGTGAAGAGTTTTCGCCGGGCCGGATTGAGGCACGCGATGGATGATGACGGCGTCCTGGTTGCAGGCGATTTTCTCTCCGCATTCGTCGCGCACAAGCCTGCGGCCAGCGCGCAGGAACACGATCACGCCTGAGGCGCCGCGGCGCTCGCGCCAGCTTGCGCCGCGTCGATCTCCCGAAGCGTGGCGAGAAGGCCGGCTTCATCCCATGCCGGCAGCGAGCAGGTTTCATCGGCGCAGACAAAGGCGGCGGCGTCCCTGTCGCCGATCGATTGCGCCGCGCCGGCAAGCATCTGCGTCTGCACTCCTTCGCCGTCGACGACGATGCGGTCGTAGCCGGGCAAGCATAGCGCCGCTTCATAGAGCGCCTGCCGCGCCGCGCCGACCGTGACGATGGTTTTCGCGCGAAGGCGCAGGTCCAGGGCGTTGAGCGTCGCGAGATGGGCGAAAATATTCGAGCCGATCGCGGGGCCGAGCGCCGCGAACATGGCGTCGGCGCGCCGACGCCATTTCTCGTCGCCCGTCTGCGCCGCAAGGCGGACCAAAGCCGACAGATAAACCGGATGCGCGTTGGGAATCGCGTCGTCGGCGGTCGGCGCGAGCCGCATGATCACATCGTTGGCGTCGCGCGCCGCCATCCGCAGGAAACCGGTCTGCGCGTCGAGATGCCAGGCGTCCAAACCGTCGGCCCAGGCGATGGCGTCGGCGAGATAGTCGCGCCGCGCGAAGGCCGCCTTGCGCCAGTTGCGCGCTTGATGGAGCGCGAGCGCGGCGCCGATCATGCTTGCGTGATCGAGCGCCATGCCCGGCTTGACGAGCACATCCGCGCGCCAGCTATGCGCCAGTCGTCGCCGTCCCCCGCCATCCTCGAACTGCATGGTGGCGACAATGAAATCATAGGCGCGGGCCGCCATGTCGACCCAGCTCGGTTGATCGAAGGCGGTCGCTGCCTCGACGAGGGCCGTGATCATCAGCCCGTTCCAGTCCGTCATGATCTTGTCGTCTCGACCCGGATGCACGCGCCGCTCACGGGTCAGAAGCAGCTTCTCGCGCATGGCGGCGAGACGCGCCTCCTCTTCGAGCGAACCCTGCGGCGCGACCAGCCGATTGAGGATCGTCGCCCTCTCGCCGCGCGACTCGTCATGCCAATTGCCGGCAGGCGAGGCGTCGTAGAAACGCGCGAAAAAGGCGGCGTCTTCCGGGCCGAGACAGGCGACGATTTCGTCAAAGGTCCAGACATAGAAACGCCCCTCGGCGCCTTCGCTGTCGGCGTCGAGGCTGGCGCAAAAGGCGCCGCCGGGATGGACCATCTCGCGTTCGAGCCAGCCGACGGTATCGGCGGCGCGCCGCCGGAAAAGTTCGTCGCCCGATTGCCGATGACACAGGGAGAGCAATTCGAGAATTCGGGCATTGTCGTAAAGCATTTTTTCGAAATGCGGCGCGAGCCAGCGCTCGTCCGTCGAATAGCGCGCAAAGCCGCCGCCGAGATGATCATATATGCCGCCGAGCGACATTCTGGTCAGGGTCAGCGTCACCAGGTCGCGAAACCCGGCGGTCGGCGCGACCGCGCCGGCGCGCCACAGAAATTCGAAGACTTGCGTATTGGGAAATTTCGGCGCGCCGCGCAGGCCGCCTTCGACGGGATCGACGCCCTGTGCGATCTGCGACGCAAGATTGCGCATCTGCGCGGGCGTCAGGTTGAGCGCGCTGGCGCCGGACGGCGCCTTATCGGATTGCTCCAACCGGGCGCGCACGGCCTGCACATTCTGTGCGACCGTCTCGGGCTCTCCGGCGAAGGCCTCGGCGACGCGCTTCAGCACGCTCACGAGGGCGGGCCGTCCATACTGGTCGGATTTCGGAAAATAGGTCCCGCCCCAGAAAGCCTCGCCTTCCGGCGTCAGGAACATCGTCAGGGGCCAGCCGCCCCTCTGCCCGAGCGACTGCAGCGCCGTCATGTAGAGATGGTCGATGTCCGGACGCTCCTCGCGATCGACTTTAATATTGACGAAGAGTTCGTTCATCACCGCGGCGGTCGCCGGGTCTTCGAACGACTCATGCGCCATGACATGGCACCAGTGGCAGGCGGCATAGCCGATCGACAGGAGGATCGGCTTGCGCAAGCGGCGCGCTTCCTCGAGCGTTTCCGGCGTCCACAGGCGCCAATCGACCGGATTGTCGGCGTGTTGGAGAAGGTAGGGGCTCGCCGCCCGGCAAAGTTCGTTGCGCGACATCGGCTTCGTCGGTTTGAGGGCGCCGCCATCGCCGATGAGGCGATGACTCGACATTCGGCTGACGCATGTAGCGCTGGCCCGCGCCTTTTCCTTGTTTCGGCGCTCGTTTGACCCGAGCAAGCAATGCTCGATCCTACCTTGCGGCTGGCGTGCTTCATCAACATCGTCTTGCTCATCAACCGGCTCGCTCAGCGGATGATCTTCACGACGTCGATCCACGGCGTTGGCCAGGGGTTGATCGCGACGCCGAGAGTCGTTTTCTCGAACTTCATTAATTTTTCCGCCGCGCTGCGCGCGCTATTATTTATGTTTGGCGATATAAGGCGCATCACGAACCACACCATTCCTTCCCGAAATATTAAAGCAAGCAAACCTGCACAGAACCAGCAGGAGCGTAACCCGGGCTTGGCGGGCAAGCGACAGGCGTCTGCCATCCGCTCACTTGAGCGCATTGACGAATCTTCTACGCTGAACCGGTGTCCACTTCGACGGAAAATGCTCCTAATTCATAAACCAGCCGTGACTGACGACGATCGATTCTCCGGTGAGCGCATTCGTCTGAAATGAGGCGAGCGTCAGCGCCACTTCGGCCACGTCCGAGATCATGGTGAATTGCTTGTCGACGGTCTCGCCCAGCATCACGTCCTCGACGACGCGTTGTTCGGTGATGCCGAGATCATGCGCCTGCTGGGGGATTTGCTTTTCGACCAGCGGCGTCATCACGAAGCCGGGGCAAATGGTGTTGGCGCGCACATTATGTTTCGCGCCCTCCTTCGCCATCACTCGGGCGAGGCCGAGAATGCCGTGTTTGGCCGCGACATAGGCGGATTTCAGCGGCGACGCCTCATGGCTGTGCACCGAGCCCATATAGATCAGCGCGCCCGATTTCTGAGGATACATGTATTTCACGCATGCCTTGGTGGTCAGAAAGGCGCCGTCGAGATGGATCGAAAGCAGCCTTTTCCATTCCTCGAAGGGAAAATCCTCGATCGGATGCACGATCTGAATGCCGGCGTTCGAAACCAATATGTCGATCGTTCCGAAGGCTTTGGCGGTCGCGTCGACGCCGGCGCGCACTTGATCCTCATTGGTGACGTCCATCGCAACCGCGATCGCTATGTCGTCGCCGCCGATTTGCGCCGCCGCGGATTTTGCGGCGTCAATATTCAGATCGGCGATGCAGACCCTGCCGCCAGCCTTTGCGAAGCGTTGCGCAATGCCATGGCCGATGCCGCTCGCGGCGCCGGTAATCAACGCGACCTTGCCATTCAGCTCCATCGGAAACCTCCCTTAGATCACGCTGCGTTCAGGCGGACTCGCCTGAACGCAGATAAATTGATCGATTCTGACGATCTAGAGCGCGCTTTACGCGAAAAACCGGTTCCCACTTTTTCGCGAGCCGCGCTCTAGGCGAGATAATCGTAGACGACCCTGCCGAGCCCGAGCGTGAGGTCGGCGAGGATATGGGTCGCCGAAACAATCTCGCGCACTGGCAATTCGGCGACCGGCGCCAGCGCATGCGTGTTGAGTTCAAGCGACGCCGGCCCGGTGTAGGCGCTTTTCACCGCAATATCCTCGAGTCGATAATCAACGAGTTCGAGAATGCGTGGAGAACCGTCCACATGAGGAATAATTTTAAGCAAATAATTGGGAAGCATGAGCGAGCGCGATATGTCGGCGTGATCCAGCGCGTGGTGCTTATAGCCCATGACGCCGCGCGCCACCCGAACCGAACCGTAATCGAGAATCCCGACCAGGGCGTCGCGCTCCACCGCCAGAGAGGGATTGGCAAGCTTTTTCGGGAATCCCCATAATTCCCGGCCGCCATAGATCGGCGGCCCGTCATTGAGATACATGGCGTGCGTATAAAGACCAGGATTGCCATTGAAATAGACGGGAATCGCCTGGCCTGATTCGCAATAGTCGCCGAAACCGGTCGAATCCGGCATGCGGATGAATTCGAATTTGACCAAATCGTCCCGAACCTCCAAAGGCTCGGGCACGACGCGCGCCAGAGCTTCGCGATCGGTGCGATAGGCGATCACAAAATATTCGCGGTTGAAGAACCGATACGGCCCGCGCGGAAAGGCGGGACTCGTGAGCGGCATCGCGAAGGCGGACTTGCGCACATCGTCAATTTTCATGAGGGCTCTCTCTTCTTGTCCGCCTTATAGAGTTCTTTGGTGCAATCGAATATGACAACGTCTTCTTCGGGGCGAGTCCTCGACACCCATTTAGGATCGGTCAATGTCGCGATAGCGTCGGCGGCGCCGGCCTTCCAATGATCCTCCATTGAGAATCGCGAAAAGTCGTAATCCTTGGAATCGGTCTCATAGGCCGCGCGGCGATGGATGAGCTGCACGATGGTGACGCCCGCAACATCGCCAAAGTCGCTCAGCGCCAGCCAGTCAGGATCGGTAAGGAGCTCTGGTCGAATTTTTTGCGAAAGCCGATTCACCGCCACGCGAAGATCATGGGCGCGTTTGAGAAGATCGGTATTGAGCCGGGTGCGGCTCGAATAGCGAATTTCCTTGTCCCGGTGAAGGACATCGAGCAGCGTCTCGGGCACTGGACCGCGCGCGCTGAATAAATCGACCTGAAACACGCACAAATTGGATTTCGGATCACAATTGTCCAAAATATACTGCAGCGGCGTATTGGAGACGAGGCCGCCATCCCAATAGAGCTCGCCATTGATCTCGACCGGCGGAAAACCGGGCGGAAGCGCGCCGCTGGCGAGGACGTGATCCGGGCAGATGTTGTCTTGCATGTTGTCGAAATATTCGAAATTGCCGGTCCGCACATTGACCGCGCCGATGCTCAGGCGATCCTGCTTGGCGTTGATCAGATCGAAATCGACCAGCTCCGAAAGCGTATCCCGCAAGGGCTGGGTATCGTACAGGCTGAGCGACGTCGGCGGATAGGACAAGGTCGGCGCCACCGGCGGCAGCCGGGGCGCAAAAAAACCCGGCGCGCCAAATAGGGCGGTTATATCGGCGCCCAGGTCGGCGGAGACGGCGCTCATGATGTCAGGCACAACAAAGGACGTGAGTGCGCCGCTCGTGACCCGCTCCCAGAATTCACGCAGTCGCGCGACGCGATTTTCCGGCGGGTTGCCGCAAATGATCGCGGCATTGATCGCGCCGATGGAAATCCCGGCATACCAGTGCGGACAATAACCTCCGGCGTCCAACTCTTCGAACGCCCCCGCCTGATAGGCGCCGAGAGCGCCGCCGCCCTGCAGCACGAGACCGATAATTTCCTTTCCCGCCATTCCTGCCGACCCCATCTCGAGACGCCGCCGCTGACGCAATCGTCGCCGGCGGCGGCCGAGGCGCGTTTCTCAAACGTCTGGCGGCGGCACCGCTTTCACATTGGCGTTCCGCACGGCCGGCGCAACGCTTTATCAGCGCAAGATGTCGGGCGCATGGATTTGCACAGGCGACGGTCTGCAGCGGGCAAGCTATTGTCCGCTATCGAGCCTGGTCGCCATCAAGGCGATGGTCTTGGCGTAGACGCGCGCCTTATTCCACTCAAGAAAGACCGCGAAATTCGGCTCTTCCTCGTTCCACCCCGAGCCCGTGCGCCAGCCCTTGCCTTTCAGATAATTCGCGGTCGAGGCGAGGGCGTCGGCCGTCGATCTGATGAGATCGCGCCGGCCGTCGCCGTCGAAATCGACGCCATATTTGAGATAGGACGACGGCATGAACTGGGTCTGGCCGATTTCGCCCGCCCAGTCGCCGCGCATCTGCGCCGGCGACATGTCGCCGCGCTCGACGATCGTCAGCGCGCCGTTCAGCTCCTCCCTGAACTGCGCGGCGCGCCGGCAGTCATAGGCGAGCGTCGCCAGCGCCTGCAGCGTCTTGAAGCGCCCATTGTCGGCGCCAAATCCGGTCTCCAACCCCCAGATCGCCACCAGCACCGAACCCGGCACGCCATAGCGCGCCTCGATTTGCCGCAACAGCGCGGCGTGGCGCTGGAGCAGCGCCCGAGCCTTGCTCAGCCGGCCGGGGGTCACCAGACGGCTCGAGAATTTCTCGAAGCTTTGATGAAAAATCCGCTGTCCGCGATCGCGGCCGATCACCTTATGGTCGTATGAAATATCCGCCAAAGCCGCGTCGAGCGTTCGCTGCGAAAGACCGTCCGACCGGGCCTCGCGCTTGACGCTCTCAAGCCATTCAGCGAAGCCCGCCGCCGACGATCCGCAAGATTCGGCGCGCGCGAAATTGGCGCAGCCGAAAGCCACCAGCGCGCCGGCGGCGAGCCTTATGCGCAGCGAGCTGGCGCGTTTCGCGGACGAATTCATCGCCGGACACTTTAGTCAGGCAAAGACCGCCTCGCAACAGTTCGAACGCCGGATCAGCGGCCCTTCGCCATGAACTGACGTTTGCATGCCTTTGAGAGTTCGCTCGCATGCGCGCGCAGGCATTTTTCCACCGCGATCGCATTGGGCTCTTCCGCCGCGCAGAATTTGTGGGAATCGCGCTCGCAGGCGGCGCGCTGCTTGTCCACGGCGCGCGCCGCGGCGGAATCGACCGCGGCAAGGCCAATCAAGGCCGCAAGAATGACAATCAGCTTTCTCATCGATCGGCTCTTTGGCTGTTAACGCTTGACCGCTCCGGTTCAAGAGCGCGCGGCCAGAGCGATACCTGTCGCGAGCGCCGCCGATATCAAGTGCGGGCGTCTTCTCGGCCACGATGCAGCTGACCCGCCGCGCGCCGCATGGCGACGATCGATCACGACGCTTCTATCGGACAGCCCGATCGAGATAATGGAGTTCGGAAAGCTCGCGCAGACGCGCCGCCGCCGCTTCCGGCGTGATGTCGCGCTGCGGCTCGCCGAGCATTTCAAATCCCACCATGAATTTGCGCACGCTCGCCGAACGCAACAGCGGCGGATAGAAATGCGCGTGAAGATGCCAGCCCGCGTGAGCCGCGCCATCGGTTGGACGCTGGTGAAATCCCATCGAATAGGGAAAGTCGGTCTCGAACAGATTGTCGTAGCGAATGGTAAGTCGCTTGAGGATGTCGGCGAGCGAGCGCGCCATTTCGTCGGTCAAATCGTCGAAGGCGCCGATATGCCGTGTCGGCAGCACCATGGTTTCGAACGGCCAGATCGCCCAGAACGGAACCAGCGCAACAAAATGATCGTTGCTGCAGACGATCCGCTCGGCGCGGCTTTCTTCGAGCCTTAGATAGTCGCAGAGCAGGCAGGAGCCGTTACGTTCGAAATAGGCGCTTTGCCGCGTCGTTTCCTTAACGGCCTCGTTGGGAATGCTGTGCGTCGCCCAGATCTGGCAGTGCGGATGCGGATTGCTCGCGCCCATCGCCGCGCCGCGATTTTCGAAAATCTGCACATAGTTGATCATGTCGTCGGCGCCGAGCCGTATGGTTTCGTCGCGCCATGCGTCAATGACGGGAACGATTTCTTCAACGCTCATGCGCGGCAGAGTCAGATCATGACGCTCCGAAAAACACAGCACGCGGCATCGACCGGGCGCGCCTTGCGCGACAAGCAGTCCGTCGTGAACGACATCCCGCGCCGACGTCTGCGGGGTGAGCGCGGCGAAGTCATTGTCGAAGGCGAACACGCCCTTGTAGGGCGGGTTTCGTGCGCCATTCGCCCGTTCGATGCCGGGACAGAGATAACAGGACGGATCATATCGGGGCCGGTCCGCGTCGCGGACCTTTTCGATCTGTCCTTGCCAGGGGCGGCTCGTGCGATGCGGCGACACAAGCACCCACTCGCCGGTGAGCTGATTGAGCCGGCGATGCGAGGCGCTATCGAGCAGCGACACGCGACGCTCCTGTCAGGCCAACCGGCCCCGCGCCCGGGCCAGGGACGCAAGTGAGGATCGACGGCGTCACGCCGGTCGTCGCGCGATATCTCTGGGCCATCGCCTGCGCGAAAGCCTCGGCGCGTGTTCCATCGACGAGATTGATCGTGCAGCCGCCGAAACCGCCGCCCATCATCCGCGCGCCATAGACTCCCGGAACGCCGCGCGAAATATCGACCATCAGGTCGAGTTCGGCGCAGCTCACCTGATAGTCGTCGCGCAGGCTGTCATGCGAAAGATTGATCAGACGGCCGCATTCCTCGAGGTCTCCCGCGTCGAGCGCCGCGGCGGCGCGCAGCGTTCGGTCGATCTCGCCGACGACATGGCGCGCGCGGCGAAAGACGCGTTCGGGCATCGAATCGGCATAGCGCATCAATTGATCGAAGGTCACGTCACGCAACGCCGCTGCGCCGGCGATCCGCATCGATAGCGCCGCGACGGCGCGCTCGCAGTCCTCGCGACGCGCATTATATTCATTGGTTGCGAGCTGGTGGCGCACCATCGTGTCGCAAAGCACAAGACGCGCTTGCGGATCGATCGCTACTTTGCGCGACGTAAGGCTGCGGCAGTCGAGCAGCAGCGCGCTCCCGGCCACGGCGCAGCACGATATGTATTGATCCATGATGCCGCAGCGAACGCCGACGAATTGATTTTCGGCGCGTTGACAAATCTTGGCGAGTTCCACTCTGTCGACCTTTGCGCCACAGATCGTCAAGAGCGCGAAGCCCGCCGAGACTTCGAAGGCGGCGGAGGCCGAGAGTCCCGCGCCGATCGGCAGATTGCCGGCAAAGACGAGATCGGCGCCGCTCAGCCTGTAGCCGGCCTGCTGAAGAAAAATCGCGACGCCGCGAATATAGTCGCTCCAGTCGCCGCGCGGTTGCGCCGCCAAATCGTCGAGATCGAATTCGACGGCGTCGTCCATCACCAGCGAGCGCAGATGCAGGCGACGGTCGGCCCGCGGCGCGATCGCGGCCCAGATCGAGAGATTCAGCGCCGCCGGCATGACGAAGCCGTCGTTGTAATCGACGTGCTCGCCAATGAGATTAATGCGGCCGGGCGCCCGAAACACGCGCGGCTCGCGCGCGAAACTTTGACGGAAGGCGGCGATCAGATCGCGCTCGAGCGATTCCATTCCAACCACAGTCCTATTGTCATCAAACCGTCAAAGCGACGCCGCATCGAACACGCGACAGGAAAAATCAAATGACCGTCCGCGCATGACACGTCAACGCCTTGGCGTTTGCTACTATCCCGAACATTGGCCAAAGTCACGCTGGCGCGAAGACGCGGCGATGATGAAGGAGATCGGCCTCTCCTTCGTCCGCATCGGCGAATTCGCCTGGTCGCGGCTGGAGCCGAAGGACGGGCGCTATGATTTCGACTGGCTCGCCGAAGCCATCGATACGCTTGATCGCGCCGGGCTCAAAATCGTGCTTGGAACGCCGACCGCGACGCCGCCTAAGTGGCTCGTCGACAAAATGCCCGACATGGCCGCGCGCGACGCCGAGGGGAGACCGCGCAAATTCGGTTCGCGGCGGCACTATTGTTTCAGCCATGAAGGCTATGCTCGCGAATGCGACCGCATCGTCGAGCGTCTGGCGCGAAGTTTCGGCGCGCATCCCGCCGTCGCCCTGTGGCAGACCGATAATGAATATGGCTGCCACGACACTGTACTGAGCTATTCGCAATCGGCGCTGCGGGCGTTTCGCCTCTGGCTGGAAGCCAAATATCGCCGCATCGAGACTCTGAACGAGGCCTGGGGGAATGTCTTCTGGTCGATGGACTATCGAAGCTTCGACGACATCGAACTTCCCAATCTGACCGTTACCGAGCCCAATCCCTCGCATCTGATGGATTTCCAGCGCTTCTCGTCCGATCAACTCATCGCCTTCAATCGCCGACAGGTCGAAATCATCAGGCGCCACGCGCCAGGCGCGACGATCCTGCATAATTTCATGGGGGCGTTCGTCGACTTCGATCATTACGCGCTCGGCGACGAGCTCGATGTCGCCGCATGGGACAGCTATCCGCTCGGCTTTCTCGAACGCTCGTCGCATGACGACGGCTTTAAGCTGCGTTATATGCGGGTCGGCGATCCCGACTTTCAGGCCTTTCATCACGATCTCTATCGCGCCTGCGGCCGCGGCAGATGGCAGGTGATGGAGCAGCAGCCGGGGCCGGTGAATTGGGCGCCGTGGAATCCGGCGCCCGCGAATGGGGCGGTGCGGCTGTGGACATACGAGGCCTTCGCCGCCGGGGCGGAGATGGTGAGCTATTTCCGCTGGCGCCAGGCGCCATTCGCCCAGGAACAGATGCATGAGGCGCTGCTGCTGCCGAACGCGGAACCGAATGACGGCTTTCATGTCGCCGGGCGCATTTCAAAAGAACTCGATATGCTCGATGCGCGCGTCGAAACATGTCGCGCGTCGGTCGCGCTGATCTTCGATTATGAAAGCGCCTGGGCGTGGCGCATCGAACCGCAAGGTCAGGACTTCGCCTATTTCGACCTCGTGCTGTCGATCTACCGGGGCCTGCGGCGCGCCGGTCTTTCCGTCGACGTGATTGCGCCGACCGCGGCGGGCGTCGCCGAGCGCCGGCTCGTCGTCGCGCCCGCGCTATTCGCGCCGTCCGGGGACTTCGCGCAGGCGCTGGCGGAGAGCGGCGCGGCGATCCTGCTTGGTCCGCGCGCCGGATCGAAGACCGCCGACTTTCAAATTCCCGGCGAGCTTCCTCCGGGCGTCCTGCAGAACCTCATCGACATTCGCGTCAGACGGGTCGAGAGCCTTCGTCCCCGGGCGTCGGTCAGGATAGCTGGCGAGGGCGCCTTCCTGCGCTGGCGCGAATCCTTGCTGATCGGGGATAATGTACAGCGGGAACTCACATCGGACGATGGCGAGACGGCGCTCGCGCGAACCGGCGATGTCTTTTACCTTTCGGGCTGGCCCGACGAAGACTTGCTGGCGAGCGTCCTGCGCCGGGTTTTCGATGCCGCGAAACTGTCGACGCTCGATCTTCCGAAAGATATCCGCATCCGCGACAATGGCGCGATGCGCTACGTCTTCAACTATGGACCCGAGGCGATGGATATCTCGTCGCTCATCGGCGACGAAACTCTGCTGCTCGGCGAGCGTCTTCTCGAACCTTGCGGCGTCGCGGCTTTCAGGCGCGGCGATTTCCGGATGGCGACAAAGCTATGACCGAGAGGGAACCCCGCCAGCTTACAGCTAAGCCGTGAGCGGCGTCCGTCTCCAATCGCGCCGCGAGCGCCTCGATCGTCTCGGCGTGAGCGGCCTGTTCGCGGGTATGCGATGCTTCGCCGACGTTCAGCGCGGGCCCGTCAGCGATCGCCGCCTCAAGCGCCTGCATCAGCCGCGCGGCCGTCATCGGCGGCTGAAACTCGACGAGAATCGAACCGGTCAAGTCGCTGACGCGAATCTGGAGGACTCCGGGAAGGCGGCGAAATCGCTCCTCCACCGCGCGCGCCAGCGGCGCGTGGCCGCGCAGCCTGATATGGACCATGCACACCCTGCCGGCGCAAGCGTCGTGAACAAGCTCGGCGCTAAGTTGCGCGCGAGCCTCGACGCCCAAGCGACGCGACTTTAAAGGAGCCTTATCCGCGTTCGTCTCGGCGAGGCACATCGTCTGGCGCGCATCGAAGCCCGCTCTTCGCGACCATTCGATGACTTGGATGCGCTGCGGAATCGCTCATCGCGTGAACCGCGCGGCGCGCCCCGCGATACTTTCGCATCACAATAATCGCGCCAAGGACAGGCGCAACCGGCGAGAGCCTGCAGCCTATCGAAATAGGGGCGCGTCTATGGGCCGCGTCGCGGCGACTGTATAATAGGCCGCGTCGCGGCGTCTATGTCGAGTCCACAGGATTTCCAAAATGGCCATGGCGACGGTTCTGATGCGCGCCTTCGCGCGCCTTTGGCTTGCCGCATGCTTGACGGTGGCGATGCGCGCCTTTTTAGACGCGCCGGCATTGGCGCAGACGCCGCCAAGCGACGGCGAGTGGCGCGCCGAACAGACTAGGCGCCTGAAGGCGATCGACGCCTATGTCAGCCGCAAGCCGATCGCCTATCGATGGTTTGCGGATTTTCCGTTTGCCCGCAACGACGGCGTCCCCTTCATCATCCTGAAGCTGTTGCCGAAGCTCGCGCCGGAAGAATGGGGAAGCGCGAATAACTTTCTTGATGTCGTCGGCCTCTTCGTCGACGAACGCGACCCGACCTACCCGATCGCGCGCGGCTTCGGCTGGAGCGGACTGGCGCGCGAGGATTTAAACGGCGGCGTCGATTACGCCGCGATGAGTTGCGGCGCCTGCCACATCGGCCGCGTGCGGCTCGACGACGGCAGTCTTCGCTATCTCGACGGCGGCGTGAACGCGCAGTTCAATCTCATTCAATATCGCGTCAGAGTGATAAATACGATCAAGAAGATTACCGAAGGAGCGACGACCCTCGAGGAAAAGGTCGAACGCGCGACGCGGACGATCCTTTCGACGCTCGACATCATCCATGCTCAAGACAAGAATTACTTTTACCGAAATTACACATTCGCCGGCCGCCGGTTCGACGCCGCCTACGAGGCGCGGCAGATCGAGCTCTTCAAACAGGACGCCGCCGCGATCGTCGGGAAATATCTCACCCGAGCCGGCCTCGAATTCTTCTCGCTGCTCGATCTCATCTACAAGAACTACAAAGGCGCCGAGGAGCAGATGGCGCAAGGCTTCGGCGGCATGGTCGACGCGGCCGGCGTCAGCGCGTCGATGGCTTACGTCGCCGCCGAAGCGCGCGGCGAAAGTCCCGACCCAAAGACAGATCTGCCGCCGACGCCGGGCATCGCCGATATCATGGCCGTCTGGGAACAGAGTAAGCGCCTGCCGCGCTGGGCCGCGGACCATACGCGGCTTGTCGACGGCGGCGGACAATGGACCGGCAATATTCCGATTCCGATCTTCCGCAATCTCGCCGCCGAATTGACGCTGGGGCTTGGACCCGACACCGACATTCGCATCGCCGCCTTCAGCGAGGATTTGCTGCGCGATCTGCCGGCGCCCGTCTACCCCTTCCCCGTCGATCTCGCGCTCGCGAAAAAAGGCGCGGCGCTCTTTGAAGAAAATTGCGCGGCGTGTCATCGGCCGCATAACGGCAAGGTCTATGACTTGGGCGTGGATCTCGGCAGGGCGCGCGTCGTCAGCGATACGATTGCGAAAAATGCCCGCGACAGCTTCACAAAGATTTGTCCGCCGACGAGAGTCGTCGAGATGCCGCCCTCAGGGGATCGGATCGCGCCCTGCGCGAAGTTCGAAGGCGTGTCGCTGGAGAACCGCGCCGACGTCTCCATGGCCGATCCCCGGACGCATGAGGGCTATAACGCACTTCCGCTTGGCGGCGTCTGGGCGCAGGCCCCCTATTTGCACAATGGGTCTGTGCCGACCCTCTATCATCTCCTCGTGCCGCGCGAGCGCCCCGCGGTCTTCGTGAAGGGCCGGCTCGACTACGACAGGAAGCGCGTCGGCTTCTCGTGGGAGCCGGCGCAGGCGCTCTCGCGCGAGGGCTATCGGTTCGATACGGCGTCCTTTCCGGCGCTCTCCAACAAGGGGCACGACAAGGACGTGGTCGAGGATGGCAAGACCATGAAGCTCGATTGGTCGGACGACGTCGCCGGCGCCATGGCCATCGTCGAATATCTGAAGACGAAGTGAGAGTCAGAAGGCCAAGCGAGTGCAGGCCAGGATCGCGCCTATTCTTCCCTGATGATTGGGTGAAGGTTTCCTCATCCTGAGGAGCGTGCGCAGCACGCGTCTCGAAGGACGAGGAAGCCGTCATGCGCCGGCCGGGACCTCGCCCTCGCGCTTCGAGACGCGCCTCGATCTTGGGCAAGCCCAAGATCGACATTTAGACATTTATATGCGCAAGTCGGGTAAACCCGACTTCCGGGGGCTCCTCAGCATGAGGGCGAGTGTAGCCGCCCTTCACCTGATTGTTCTCCCTAACCCTGCGGCTTGACTCTCGCGCATCGGGAGTCATTATAAGAACATAACAGGAACACATGAGATGACCCATCCGCTGGCGTCGCTGCGGAAAAGCCTGGCTTGCGCCTATCCGGCCGCAACTTCCGAGACGATCGCGCTCGGTGCGCCGAGCCTCGATCGGCGTCTCGGCGGCGGGATTCTCCGCGCGGCGCTGCATGAGGCCTATGCCGAAACCGCCGCCGACGCCGCGGCGGCGACGGGCTTCGCCCTGGCGCTCGCTAAGCGCGCGATGGCGGGAGAGGAAAAGCCGCTGCTCTGGGCGCGGCAGGAGACGCTGACCGCCGAAGCGGGCGCGCCCTATCCGCCGGGCCTCGCCGACATCGGCCTCGACCCCGCGGCCGTCGCCTTCATCCGCGTGCGCGACGCCAGGGAGGCGCTGCAGGCGGGCGCCGAAGCCGGTCGTTGCGCAACTGTAGGCGCGACGCTGATCGAACTCTTCGGCGAAGCGCGCGCCTATGACCTGACCGCGAGCCGGCGTCTGGCTCTGGCGGCCGCCGCCGCCGGCGCGCCGATCTTCATCGCGCGAGTCGCCGCCTCCCCTGCGCCGAGCGCCGCTGCGAGCCGCTGGCTCGTGCGCGCGGCGCCATCCCAGGCGCTTGCGGCGAATGCGCCGGGATCTCCGGCCTTTGCGATTTTTCTGCTGCGCCAGCGGAGCGGCGCGGCGGGGCAAGAGCAGCATGAGTGGCGTGTGGAGTGGAACCGTGACCGTGGCGCCTTCGAGAACAGAACATTCGACGCACCGTCGCTATCTGGCCCTGTGGCTTCCCTTCCTCTCGGCGGAACGCCTGAGGAAGTCGCGCCGCGGACGGCCGAACGCAAGTTCGGATGATTCGCCGCTCGTCCTCGTCAAAAAAGAGCGCAACGCGCTGCGCATCGACGCGCTTGATCGAAAGGCGATCGCGTTTGGCTTGACGCCGGGCATGACGCTCGCCGACGCCAGGGCCCGCGCGCCCCATCTCGCCGTCGCCCAGGCCGACGAGGCGGCGGATGAACGATTGATGCTGCGTCTTGCCGCTTTTTGCGAACAGTTCACGCCGCTCGTCGCGCTCGATCCGCCCTGCGGCCTCATGCTCGACGTGACGGGCTGCGCGCATCTTTTCGGCGGCGATGCGGCGATGCAGACCTGCGTCCTACAGGCGATGGCGCGCCTCTCCTTCACAGGTCGCGCCGCCGTCGCCGGAACGCCGGACGCCGCGCGCGCCCTGGCGCGTTTTGGCGAGACGGCCGTCGCGCCGCCCGGCGAAGATGAAAATTTCGCCCGCCCGCTCGCCATCGCCGCGCTCGAAGCGCCAAGAGAGACAAGCGTCGCGCTGACGCGGGCCGGCCTCACGACATTGGGCGATCTCGCCGATCGCTCGTCAGCCGCGCTGACGGCGCGTTTTAGCTCTGAGACGATGCGGCGGCTGACGCGCATTCTGGGACGCGAAGACGCGCGCATCACGCCCTTGCGGCCCCTGCCGGACTGCATGGTCGAGCGGCGCTTCGCCGAGCCTTTCCTCGATCTCGCCGCGATAGAGAATGTTCTGCGCCCGCTGATCGCGGAAGCGATGGGCCTTCTCGAAAAGCGCGGCGACGGCGGCCGCGCTTTCGAAACGCGCTTCTTTCGCGCCGACGGCGCCGTCGCGGCCCTGCGGTTCGAAACCGGCGCGCCCTCGCGCAATGTCGAGGCGCTGCTGCGGCTCTTTCGCCTGAAGGCCGAGTCGCTCGCCGATCCGCTCGATCCTGGCTTCGGCTTCGACGTCATCCGCTTTTGCGTCCTGCGCGCCGAAACTCTGGCGCAAAGTCAGATCGGCTTCGAGCGGCAGAGCGCGCAGGAGAGCGAACTCGCCGATCTTATCGATCGCCTCGCGGCGCGCTTTGGCCGCGAACGCGTGCTGCGCTTCGCGACGCGTGACACGCATGATCCCATGCGCGCCGCCGCCTATGTTCACGCCGCCGCGTCTCCTTCTTCCCCGCCCGGCTCCTGGCCGAAGCCCGAGCCGGGCGAACCGCCCCTGCGGCCGCTGTTTCTGTTTGATCCGCCGCAGCCGATCGAAACCATGGCCGAGACGCCGGACGGTCCGCCGATGCATTTCAAATGGCGCCGCGTGCGCCATTTGATCGCCCGCGCCGAAGGGCCGGAGCGCATCGCCCCGGAATGGTGGCGCGACGCGGCCGGCCGCGACAGGCGAACCCGCGACTATTACCGGCTGGAGGATCGCGACGGCCATCGCTTCTGGGTGTTTCGCGAAGGCCTCTATGAAAGCGAAACGACAGACCCGCGCTGGTTCCTGCATGGGCTCTTCGCATGAGCGCGCCTTTCGCCGAACTCGTCGCGGCGACCAATTTCTCCTTCCTGCGCGGCGCGTCGCATCCGGGAGAGATGGCGCTGACGGCGCTGCTGCGCGGCCAGAACGGAATTGGCGTCGCCGACCGCAACAGCGTCGCCGGCGTCGTGCGCGCCTATGCGGCGCTGAAGGAGCTGCGGGAAAAATTGCGCGATCCGCCGGCCGGCGACGACGCGACGCTCGATGCAGGGCATATCGAATCCTTCAAGCTCGCCGTCGGCGCGCGGCTGGTCTTCGCCGACGAGACGCCCGACATCGTCGCTCATCCGCAAAATCGCAACGGCTGGGCGCGGCTGACGCGGCTGCTCACGACAGGGAATCTGCGCGCCAGGAAAGGCCAATGCCATCTTTACGTCGACGATCTCGCGCGAGCCGCAAGCGACCTGCTGCTGATCGTCATGCCGTCGCGCAATCTGGCGCGACTGCCCTCGACGCTGGCGCGTCTCAATGATTTCGCGCGAGGCGACGTCTGGCTCGGCGCGACCATGCCGCGACGGGGAGACGACAGGCGGCGCCTTGCAAGACTGAAGGAGATCGCCGCGCGAACCCAGACGCCTTTGCTTGCGACGAATGACGCGCTTTACGCCGATCCCGGCCAGCGCGACTTACAAGACGTCATGACCTGCATTCGCGAAAGCGTGACGCTCGCGCAGGCCGGACGCCGGCTGGAGGTCAACGCCGAACGCCATTTGAAGAGCCCAGAAGAAATGGCGCGTCTCTTCGCCGATGCGCCGGAGGCGATCGAGGAAACGCAATGTTTTCTCGCGCGCGTCGATTTCTCGCTCGATCAATTGACATATGAATATCCCGACGAACCGGTGCCGCCGGGACGCAATCCCCAGGAATGGCTCGAGGAGCTGACCTGGCGCCATGCCGCCATGCGCTATCCGCAAGGCGCGCCGGAGAAGGTCGAGAAGCTCCTGCATGATGAGCTGGCGCTCATCAAGACGCTCGACTATGCGCGCTATTTCCTCACCATTCACGACATCGTGCGGATCGCCGAAGACAAGGGGATTCTCTGTCAGGGGCGCGGCTCCGCCGCCAATTCCGCCGTCTGCTACGTGCTCGGCGTCACCTGCGTCGATCCGGCGGAGAATGATCTGCTCTTCGCCAGATTCATCTCGCAGGAGCGAAAAGAACCGCCCGACATCGACGTCGATTTCGAGCATGAGCGGCGCGAGGAGATCATCCAGCATATTTACGCCAAATACGGCCGTGAGCGCGCGGGCCTCGTCGCGACCGTCATCAGCTATCGTCCGCGCAGCGCCATTCGCGAGGTGGGCAAGGTCTTCGGACTGACCGAGGACGTGACCGCCGCGCTCGCCGGCACGCAATGGGGCAGTTGGGGCTCAAACATACCGCAGACTTACATCCGCCAGACCGGATTTGATCCCGAAAATCCCGTCATCCGCCGCGCCATTCATTTCGCGACGCGGCTGCTTGGGTTTCCTCGTCATCTTTCGCAGCATGTCGGCGGCTTCGTTCTCGCGCGCGGCCGGCTCGACGAGCTGACGCCCATCGCCAACGCCGCGATGCCGGACCGAACTTTCATCGAATGGGACAAGGACGACATCGACGCGCTCGGCCTGATGAAGGTCGACGTGCTGGCGCTCGGCATGCTCACCTGCATCCGCAAGGCTTTCGATTATTTGCGCGCCCATGAAGGAAAGGACATCGGCCTCGCCGACGTCCCGGCCGACGATAGAGCGACCTATGACATGCTGTGCCGGGGCGATTCGATCGGCGTCTTTCAGGTCGAGAGCCGCGCCCAGATGAACATGCTGCCGCGCCTGAAGCCGCGTGAATTCTACGATCTCGTCATTCAGGTGGCGATCGTGCGGCCGGGACCGATTCAGGGCAATATGGTGCATCCCTATCTGCGGCGCCGCTCTGGAAGCGAACCGGTGACCTATCCCTCGCCGGCGCCCGAGCACGGGCCGGCGGACGAATTGCGCAAGGTGCTCGAAAAGACCAAGGGCGTGCCGCTCTTTCAGGAGCAGGCGATGAAACTCGCCATGGTCGCGGCGAAATTCTCCGACGTCGAAGCCAATCGGCTGCGCCGCGCCATGGCGACCTTCCGCAACGTCGGCACGATCCATCAATTCGAGGCGATGATGGTCGAGCGCATGGCGGCGCGCGGCTATGATCGCGAATTCGCGCAAAGCTGCTTCGAGCAGATCAAGGGCTTCGGCTCCTACGGCTTTCCCGAAAGCCACGCCGCGTCCTTCGCCAAGCTCGTCTACATCTCCTCCTGGATCAAATGCCGCCATCCGGCGATCTTCGCCTGCGCGCTGCTCAATTCGCAGCCGATGGGCTTTTACGCGCCGGCGCAGATCGTGCGCGACGCGCGCGAGCATGGCGTCGACGTGCGCGCCGTCGACGTGAATTTCAGCGAATGGGACAATAGGCTGGAGCGCGCCGAAGACAGCGCCTTAGCTCTTCGTCTCGGCTTTCGACAGGCGGACGGCGTGCATGAGAGCGAAGGCAGACGCATCGTCGAAGCGCGGACGAAACCCTATGACAGCGTCGAAGCTCTCGCGCGGCGGGCGGCGCTCAACGCCGCGACGATGCGCGCGCTCGCCGACGCCGACGCTTTCCGCTCCCTGCAAAGCGATCGCCGCGACGCGCTCTGGGCCGTGCGGCGCCTGCCGGACGCGAAGCCCCTGCCGCTCTTTGCGGCCGCCGACGCGCGCGAACTCGCCAGGGAAGAAGATCCGCGGCTGCCGCAGATGTCGCTTGGCGAACATGTCGCCGCCGATTACCAGACGCTGCGCCTCTCGCTGAAGGCCCATCCGATGGCGGTGCTGCGGCCGATTTTCGCGCGCGAGCGGATCAGGTCCTGCGCGGAAACGAATGCGCTCGCCGACGGCGCATGGGCGCGCGCGGCGGGCGTGGTGCTGGTGCGCCAGCGGCCGGGACAGGGCAACGCCATTTTCGTCACGCTCGAAGACGAAACCGGCATCCTCAACATCGTCATCTGGGCGCGGCGCTTCGAGCGCTACCGCCGCGAGACGATGGCGTCGCGACTCATGCTGGCGGAAGGGCGGGTGCAGAAAAGCCCGGAGAATGTCGTGCATCTGATAGCGCAGCGGATCATCGACCGCAGCGGCGATCTCAACCGGCTGTCAGAGGCGCATCGGCCCGAAATCGCCCTGTCGCGCGCCGATGAATTGAGCCGTCCTCAACATCCGCGCAACCGCCATCCCCGCGACGTGCGAATCCTGCCGAAATCGCGGGACTTTCATTAAGGCGACGCGATGAAATAATTCTATCGCTCGCGGGAGTTATGGAGCGCCTGGAGGCTCGCGGTCCAAAACGCATCCGGACCGCGAGCCTCCAGGCTCGCATGCTTGCGAACAAGCCGGCGCTGCAGCATTTAACGCGCGGCGCGAACGCCGCTCAACCGCTCTTCACCCGCTTGTCGGCGGGCAGGCTCGCCAGCGCCTGCTCGCGCAGCCTTTCGATTTCGACCCGGGTCTTGCGCGCCTCGGCGCGCGCCACCTTGGCGGCGCGGCGCACCGGCAGATGGCCGAACCAGGACGAAATTCCGCCCGCTAGAACGCCAATCGCCATGGACGCCAGAACGACGAGGAAGATCGGCGACTCGAAGGAAGGGCCCGAGCCGTCATTCGGCGCGAAAGGATCGAGGCCGATCCGCACCGATCCACGATTGGCCATGGCGAAAAACAAAATGACCAGCGCCAGCGGCACGAAAATGATCACGCGCAGGATCGACTTCATGACATTTCCCTCTTGCCGGGCGCCGCGCAACACGCGGGGCAGCCGCAACCTACAGCCGCCGCACGCAACCGCCGCGCGTCCCGAGACCGAGAGGACGCAGCCGCCTTAGATCGCCTCAGCCCTGATAATCCTCGTTGAGGCGCTCGCGCATTTCCTTGCCCGTCTTGAAGAAAGGCACGCTCTTTTCCTGAACCGAGACCTGCGCGCCAGTGCGCGGATTGCGGCCGGTGCGCGCATCGCGCTTCTTGACCGAAAAAGCCCCGAAGCCCCGCAATTCGACTCGATCGCCGCGCGCCAGCGCGCTGGTGATCTCGTCGAGAATCGTGCTGACGATCGTCTCCACGTCGCGCTGATAGAGATGGCCGTTTCGCCGCGCGATGCGTTGAATGAGTTCAGACTTTATCATGAGCCGATCCAATAGCTTGGCGTCGAAAAGGCTGATCCGCGACGCCCCCGAGTCAGTTCGCGGCCGAATGCTGCCAAATCGCCAATAGGCCGTCAAGCTCGCTGGTACGTTCAAGCACGATTGTTTTTTCAAAAAATTCAGCGATCGACGCCAAGCCGGCGAACCGCGCGATTCCGGCCGCGCTCTCAATCAGCCCGAGCCGCTCGAGACTGGATTTCTTCTTCCATTCGCGCACCGGCAAATCCTTGGCGACGCCCTTTTTGGCGACAAGCCAGTCGATGGCCTCGCGCTGGCCGCCGATGAGATCGACAAGCTTGAGCGGCACGCCTTGGCGCGCCGTGAAGATGCGGCCGTCGGAAACCTTCGCGAGCTGCGCATCGTCGAGATTGCGCCGCTGCTGCACGAGGCCTTTGAACCAGGCGTAAGAGTCGGCGACAAGGCTCGCCACCGCCTCGCGCGCCGCCGGACTCGTGGGTTCGAAGCCGCTCGGCGCGGCCTTGAGCGGCGACGATTTGATCGTCTCGACCTCGACGCCCCAATTGTTCAAGAGCTTCGAGACATTGGGATATTGGAACAGCACGCCGATCGAGCCGACGAGCGAATTGCCCCGCGCGACGATCATATCCGCCGCAAGCGCGGCGATATAGGCGCCGGAAGCCGCCACCGTGCCGACCACGGCGACGACCGGCTTCTTTTCGGCGACCCGCCGCAACTCGTCATAGAGTCGCTCGGAGCCGGTCGTCGTGCCGCCGGGGCTTTCGATCTCGAGCAGCAACGCCTTGGCCTGACCCGAATCGCCGATCTTTTTGATCAGATCGATCGTATCGTCGTCGCCCAGAATCATGCCCTGCAGTTCGAGCCGGGCGATATGCGGCGTGAGCTTATTGGCCGAGTCGGCGCCGCCGAGCCGAACCACCGCGACGAGGCCGGCGACGCCCAGGGCGCCAAGCGCGGCAAGGCGCCACCAGCCGAGCTTGCGGCGAAGCCTGCGGCGGTCGATGAGATAGTCCGTAGGAGTCGACATCAAAACGTCCGGGTTGGCGGTGCGGCGCTCGGCGCGCCATTGCGCAGGAAGGTAATTGCGCGCTGAGCGATTTGGAAGGCCTGCCTATCGGCGCGTGGCCTCGATCGCCCAGGCGAGATAATCTGGATTCGCCTCCGCCACGTCGACGCGCAGGATTTCCGGCGTCTCATAGCTGTGCAGGCGGCGGACCAGTTCAGCGAGCGCGCCATAGTCCTCGCCGCGCGCTTTCATGTGCAGCAAGAATTCCGTCTCTTCGCGCATCTCGCCCTTCCACGCATAGCAGCTTCGAATGGGATGTATTTGAACGCAAGCCGCGAGTTTGGCGGAGAGCGCCGCGCGGGCGAGCGTGCGCGCCTCTTCCTCGTCGTCGACAGTCGTCACGAGGATCGCAAGTCCGCTCATGCGCGCTCAGCCGCCGACCACGGTGGTGAGCACCTGGCCGCCCCGCGCCAGCGTGATTTTCCAATAATAGGACCGCCCCGACGTGACTTTCTCCAGATCGCGCGTCGTCTCGATCTTTTGATCATTGACGGCGAGAATGACGTCGCCGCGCTGCAGATTGAGCTGCTGTGCGAAAGTGCCGTCGTCGATCTCGGAGACGACGACGCCAATGGTCGCGCCCTGGACCGACATTTCCTCGATCACCGCGGGCGAAATATTGACGACCGTCGCGCCGGCGAAAGGCGACGCGCCTTTGATTTTCACCGCGTCGCGCGCCGGCGTTTCCGGCGCCGGCGTGAGGCGGATTTGCGCCGCGATCTTCTTGCCGCCGCGCAATACGCCGAGCGTCGCCTGTCCGCCGAGCGGCTTGGTCGCCAGCCGATAGCCGACCGCTTCCGGATCATCCGCAGTTTGGCCGTCGACCGAGACGATCACGTCGCCGCGCTTCAGGCCGGCTTCAGCCGAGGGACCCTTGGGGTCGACGTCGGCGAGCAGCGCGCCGGTCGGGCGATCGAGCCCGAGACCGTCGGCGATCTCCTGCGAAAGCGTTTGCAGGCTCGCGCCCATCCAGGCGCGCCGCACCTGCTTACCGCCGCCCTTCGCGGCGGCGACGACGCTTTTCACCATATTCGCGGGAATGGCGAAGCCGATGCCGACCGAACCGCCGGATTTGGAGAAAATCGCGGAATTGATGCCGACGAGACGCCCATTCATGTCGACCAGCGGTCCGCCCGAATTCCCCGGATTGATCGCGGCGTCGGTCTGGATGAAGAAGCCATAGTCGGAAATGCCGACATGGGTGCGCGCCAGCGCCGAAATGATGCCCTGCGTCACCGTCTGGCCGACGCCGAAGGGATTGCCGATGGCGAGCGTCAGATCGCCAACTTCCAGCGCGTCGGAATCGCCAAGCTCCATCGTCGGAAAATTGGCGCCTTCGGTCAGTTTAAGCACGGCGAGATCGGTGCGCGGATCGCGCAGCAGAATCTTCGCGGGGATTTCGCGCTTGTCGGCGAGCGCCACTTTCACGTCGGTCATCCCCTCGATGACGTGATTATTGGTCACGACGAGGCCGCTTTGATCGACGATCACGCCGGAGCCCAGCGACTGCGACATGTTGCGGCCGGGCATGCCGCCGCCCCCGCCAAAGAAGCGCTGGAAGACCGGATCGTCGAACAGCGGATTGGCCGGCATGCGCTCGACGCGCGAGGCGAAGACGTTGACGACCGCCGGCTGCGCCTTTTTGACGATCGGCGCGAAGGACAGCGCGATCTCGCCGCGGCTCCCCGGAACCACGCGCTCTTGCGCCGGCTGCGCCAGCACGCCTTCGAGAAATGATGCGAGAACCGCGACGCAGACGAGCGCCGAGAAAAAAACCTGACGTAAAGATAGGCGCATCGGCCGCTCCCCAGAGTCGCTGAGGCACTTATAGCCTGAATCGCGACAGCGATAAGGACGCATCAACTCAGCATGGCGCGTTGGAAGCGCCGTGCGCGAGATCAATTGCGCGCGAGCTGCAAAGGCGACGCATCGTCAAAATACCGGCCGGGACGCCGAGGGCCGGCGAGACGGCCAATCGACGACAGGACGCGAACAAGGAACAACAATGCGAACTGGCGCCAGCTCGCGCCCAGGCGCCAATAAGCAAAGAAGGCGGCCGCCAGAAGCGCCGCCCCTTCGAATCGCAACAGCATATTCGGCCGGCCCGAAACACCGGATCGCGGATCGGCCCGGATCGTCATCGTTACGCCGCTTCTTCCTCGCTCTGGACCGGCCCGGAATCCTGACCCTTGGCGTCGACGTCGCGGTCGACGAATTCGATCACCGCGAGCGGGGCGTTGTCGCCGTAACGGAAGCCCGCCTTCAGCACGCGCGTATAGCCGCCGTTGCGGTCCCTGTAGCGCGGGCCGAGTACCTCGAAGAGCTTGCCGACGAGCTTCACGTCCTTGATCTGGGCGATCGCCTGCCGGCGCGCGTGAAGGTCGCCGCGCTTGCCGAGCGTCACCAGCTTCTCGACGACGGGGCGCAGATCCTTCGCCTTCGGCAGCGTGGTGACGATCTGCTCATGTTTGATGAGCGCCTGCGCCATATTGGCGAACATCGCCTTGCGGTGCTCATGGGTGCGCCCGAAGCGGCGCTTCTTGTGACCGTGATACATGCGGCTCTCCGTTGCTTATGCGGCCGCCGTGCCAAGGAACGGCCGTCTCTCTTATTTCCCTCTCCCGCAAGCGGGAGAAGGAGAAACTCAGTAGTGCTCTTCGAACCTCTTCGCGAGATCGTCGATGTTCTCCGGCGGCCAGCCGGGCACTTCCATGCCGAGATGCAGGCCCATTTGCGCCAGCACTTCCTTGATCTCGTTGAGGGACTTGCGGCCGAAGTTCGGCGTGCGCAGCATTTCCGCCTCCGACTTCTGAATGAGGTCGCCGATATAGACGATATTGTCGTTCTTCAGGCAGTTCGCCGAGCGCACCGACAGCTCCAGCTCGTCGACCTTTTTGAGCAGCGCCGGATTGAAGGCGAGCTGCGGAATCGACGGAGCGGCCTCCTCGCGGCGCGGCTCTTCGAAATTGACGAAGACGTTGAGCTGGTCCTGCAGAATGCGCGCCGAAAAGGCGAGCGCGTCCTCGGGGCTGATCGCGCCATTGGTCTCGACCGTCAGGGTCAGCTTGTCATAGTCGAGCACCTGGCCCTCGCGGGTGTTCTCGACGCGATAGCTGACCTTCTTGACCGGCGAATAGAGGCTGTCGATCGGAATGAGGCCGATCGGCGCGTCTTCGGCGCGGTTGCGGTCGGCCGGCGCATAGCCCTTGCCGGTCGCGATGGTGAATTCGATGCGGATCTCGGCGCCCTCGTCGAGCGTGCAGATCACGAGATCGGGATTCAGGATCTGCACGTCGCCGGTCGCCTGGATGTCGCCGCCGGTGACCGCGCCCGGCCCGGTCTTCTTGAGCGTCAGGCGCTTGATGCCGTCGCCCTGATATTTGATGGCGATGTCCTTGATGTTGAGGACGATGTCGGTCACGTCCTCGCGCACGCCGGGGATCGACGAGAATTCGTGCAACACGCCGTCGATATGGATCGAGGTGATCGCCGCGCCCTGCAGGGACGACAGCAGGATACGGCGAAGCGCGTTGCCGAGCGTCACGCCGAAGCCGCGCTCCAGCGGTTCGGCGACCGCCGTCGCCACGCGCTTCGGATCGTCTCCGGCCGTGACGTCGAGCTTGTTCGGCTTGATGAGTTCCTGCCAGTTCTTCTGGATGCTCACTTGGAGGCCTTTCCTTGAAGCTCCTGAATGCGGCGTCGGGGAGCGCCGCGCGAAATCAAATCAGACAATCCGGAGAACCCTAGACGCGGCGGCGCTTGCGCGGCCGGCAGCCATTGTGGGGAATGGGCGTCACGTCGCGGATCGAGGTGACGGTGAAGCCCGCCGCCTGCAGCGCCCGCAGCGCCGACTCGCGGCCGGAGCCGGGGCCGGAAACTTCGACTTCAAGCGTGCGCACGCCATGCTCGCCGGCCTTGCGGGCGGCGTCTTCGGCGGCCATCTGCGCGGCGTAGGGCGTCGATTTGCGCGAACCCTTGAAGCCCATCGAGCCGGCGGAGGACCAGGACACGGTGTTGCCCTGCGCGTCGGTGATGGTGATCATGGTGTTGTTGAAGGTCGAATTCACATGCGCGACGCCGGAAACGATGTTTTTGCGCTCGCGGCGACGAACGCGCGTTGTGTCCTTGGCCATTGTTTAGTTTGCCTTTCGATATCGACGCCGCCGTAATCCCAGCGGCTCCACCTGATGGGGCAGTCGGGCTTCGGCAGTCGGAAAAAACCGAATGCCGACTGCCGACTTACGACTGCCGGAATTATTTTTTCTTGCCGGCGATCGGCTTCGCCTTGCCCTTGCGGGTGCGGGCGTTGGTATGCGTGCGCTGGCCGCGCACCGGAAGCTGGCGGCGATGGCGCAGGCCGCGATAGCAGCCAAGGTCCATCAGGCGCTTGATGTTGATCGCGACCTCGCGGCGCAAATCGCCCTCGACCATATAGTCGCGATCGATGGTCTCGCGAATTTGCAGGACTTCCGCGTCGGTGAGCTGCGCCACGCGCCGCTCTGACGGGATGCTCACCTTCTCGCAAATCTCCGCCGCCTTCTTGGGGCCAATGCCGTGGATATATTGGAGTGCGATGACGACGCGCTTATTGGTCGGGATATTGACGCCTGCGATACGGGCCACTTGTCTCTCCATGTGAGAGGAGCCTTAGGCTCCAGGATGGCGTCCGCGTCCGGTGGAGCCCGGCCCTTGCGAACGGTTGCGAACCGTTTTCATACGAAAACAGGCCCCGCCCCCCGATCCGGGAGCCGGAGCCGTCTGTCCAACAACGTGAAGACCGCTTATCTAGGGGGGATTGTCTGGGAGGTCAAGGGGCAGAGTTCAGTTCGAATTTGCGCTACATACCCGTTTTGCGGCATTCGATCTTTTCTGATCTCGATCCTCCCTAGCACGAGCTTGCGTGCGCCCCGGTCGTTGCCATAACTTTCATTGAGAACATTCGTTAATTACCCTAGCATTCTAGAGGCAAGAAATGGCAACAATTTCAAGCTTATTTCGCGTAATTGCGGTGGCTACCATTTTCATCCCCGTGCCATGGAACGCAGCCGGTCAATCTGGAACTCAAAACCACGCTAATCCCTGCTCTGGCGTTGAGAATCTGACTGCAACCGAGTTAGGGCGTCGTGTTTCGAAAATTGATGATGACGTCCAAAAGATGCAGGAAAGACTTTCTGAGCAGGGAATGACGAGATTCGCGCAGTTGCTGATAATAGGGGTTGGCGCGTTCGGAATCGCCCTAACAACGGCTGCATTCCTGGGCAATCTTTGGATCAAAGACCGTGTAAACACACTGCACGAAGAAGAAATAAAGAAAACAAAGTCAACACTGTCTGACATGCTATTGACTGTTAACGCTGACATCGGGGCGAATATATATGCTACAATAGCAGGTCAATGCATTGATTTATATAAGAACCTGCCAAAACCGGCTTGTGGTGGCGTGCATCACGATTTATATAACAGCTATGTTAACATGGCGGTGACAATTGCAACGGTGGGTTATAGCTATTCACAGCGCTTAAAAGAACAATTAGATAATCAGCGCGATGCGCAGATGACAAACAAGGAAAAAGATCGCTATGAAAAGATACTATCCGTAAATTTGAATAACTATCTTTTCTACTTGGCGCAGCGCGGCCGCAAAGATGATAAAGAAATTGTATCTGGGTTGCTCCCCTCGTTAGAGAAAATCGCCGATGATAAACAATCTCAAAGGGAAAAAAATTGGTGGTACTATAAAGAAACCGTTCTATGGGCTAACCTGCATCTAAAAAGGGCCACTGCAAAAGAGACGGGGCAAGCGGTGCAGCTCCTACTCGATTTAGATCAAGTGGACTACGAGTGGAAAAAGGACACGGCCGCGCATTATGATTTACACAATAGGTTATGCACTCAAGCCTCGGATAAAGTGATTTTGGCCTTGCCCGCCCCACCATCCTAAGCGTTTTTGCACCTTAAGGGTGGAGCGGGTAAGGATTCTAAATCCCAGGTCCAATTATTGGGCCCGCATCAACCACATGCGTTTGCGTCATTGCGTCCCCTTTCCTGCTCGAGCTATCCATGGAAGCCAAACCCATGCCAACCTCTACCAGTTCCCTCATTTCCAAATAATTAACGAATTATGACCTCCGAGATATAGCGACATTATTGAAGCAAATATGAGTCTGCAGACAGTGCCTTGGATCATTTGGCAAATTAATTAGCAACGACCGACCGCCGCGCCGAGCGCGATATCGATCGCCGCCGTCACCTCGTCGATCGGCGCCATGCCGTCAACCTTGGTCAATTGGCTGCGCCCGGCATAATGGGCGGACACGGGCGCGGTCTGGGCGCGATAGGCCTCGAGCCGCGTCTTGAAGCTTTCCGGATTGTCGTCGGCGCGCACGGCGCCGCCCGCGGCGATTGTCTCGTTCACCCGCTTGCGCATCCGGTCGACGAGCGCGCCCTCGTCGACGGCGAGTTCGAGCACGGCGTCGAGCGCGAGGCCCCTGCGGTCGAGCAGCCGCTGCAGCGCCTCGGCCTGGGCCACGGTGCGCGGAAAGCCGTCGAGAATGAAGCCCCTGACGCAATCCGGCGAATCGAGCCGTTCGTCAATCAATCCGATCACGACCTCGTCCGGCACCAGGGCGCCGGCGTCCATGATCTCCTTGGCCTTGAGACCGAGCGGCGTTTTCTCCGCGACCGCGGCGCGCAGCATGTCGCCGGTCGAAAGCTGGGGCGCGCCAAGCTTCTTGACCAGTCGCGCGGCCTGCGTTCCCTTGCCGGCCCCGGGCGGGCCGAGCAGCACCAGCCTCATCGCGCGCGCTTTCCGCCGCGAAGCTTGGCCTTGCGGATCAGCCCCTCATATTGCTGCGCCTGCATATGGCCGTGAATTTGCGACACCGTATCCATGGTGACGCTGACCACGATGAGCAGCGACGTGCCGCCGAAATAGAACGGCAGATTGGCGTAGGCGATCAGCCCTTCCGGAATGAGGCAGATGATGGCGAGATAGGCGGCGCCGAGCACGGTGACGCGCATTAAGACGTCGTCGATGAATTTCGCCGTGCGCTCGCCGGGTCGGATGCCGGGCAGGAATCCGCCATGCTTCTTGAGATTGTCCGCCGTCTCGACCGGATTGAACACGATCGCGGTATAGAAGAAGGCGAAGAACACGATCAGTCCGACATAGGCGAGCATATACAGCGGCCGGCCGTGGCCGAAATAGGCGGAAATCGTCGCGAAAATGCTTTCGCTGCCGGTCGACTGGTAGAAATTCGCCACCGTCGTCGGCAGCAGCAGCAAAGACGATGCGAAGATCGGCGGGATGACGCCGGACGTGTTAAGCTTCAGCGGCAGGAAGGACGTCTGTCCCTCATAGACCCGATTGCCGTGCTGGCGCTTGGGATAGGTGATCAGCAGGCGCCGCTGGGCGCGCTCCATGAAGACGATGAAGGCGACGACGGCGAGCGACATGACGATCACGCCGATGATCAGCCCGGTCGAAATCGCGCCCTGGCGCCCCAATTCCAAGGTCGAGACGATCGCCGACGGGAAGGCGGCGACGATGCCGGCGAAGATGATCAGCGACGATCCATTGCCGATGCCCCGCGACGTGATCTGCTCGCCAAGCCACATCAGGAACATCGTGCCGCCGACCAGCGTCACGACCGTGGTGATGCGAAAGAAAATGCCCGGATCGGTGACCACGCCCGGCTGGCCCTCGAGCCCGATCGCCATGGCGTAGGCCTGGAAGGTCGCGAGCGCGACGGTGAGGTAGCGCGTATATTGGTTGAGGACCTTGCGGCCCTGCTCGCCCTCTTTCTTTAGCGATTCAAGCGTCGGAATGACCGACGTCATGAGCTGAATGATGATCGAGGCCGAAATATACGGCATGATGTTGAGCGCGAAAATCGCGCGGCGCTGCACCGCGCCGCCCGCGAACATATTGAAGAGTTCGAGCATGCCCTTCGACTGGCCGAAGAAGCTCTTGGCGAAGGCTTCGGGGTCGATGCCGGGCAGCGGCACGTATGTGCCGAGGCGATAGACGATCAGCGCGCCCAGCGTGAACCAGATGCGCTTCTTCAACTCCTCCGATTTGCCGAAGGCGGAGAGATTGACGTTGGCCGCGAGCTGCTCGGCTGCCGATGCCATGAAAAAACTCCCCTGTCGCGCCGCCGTCCATGCGACGCATTTCGTTGGGCGGAGCGCTCGGAAAGGCGGTTCGCGCGCGGCTCGCCCGCTCCGTTCGGAGCGCTTGATATAAAACGGCGCGGCCGCTCAAGCGAGAGCGGCCGCGCATTTTGCTTTATTGCGCCGGCGTCTCGGCGGCCAGAAGCTTCACCGAGCCGCCTGCGCCCTCAATCGCGGCGACAGCGGATTTCGAGGCCGCGGCGACCTCGAAGGCGAGTTTCGCCTTCAACTCGCCCTGGCCAAGAATCTTCACCCCGTCGCGCGGCTTGGTGACGACGCCCGCCGCCAGCAGCGCGTCGAGCGTCACCGGCGCCATGGCGTCGAGCTTGCCGGCGTCCACCGCCTGCTGGATGCGCCCGAGATTGACTTCATTATAGTCGATCGAGAACGGATTATAGAATCCGCGCTTGGGCAGGCGACGATGCAGCGGCATCTGGCCGCCCTCGAAGCCCTTGATCGCGACGCCAGTGCGCGCCTTCTGGCCCTTGACGCCGCGGCCGCCGGTCTTGCCCTTGCCGGAGCCGATGCCGCGGCCGACGCGCATGCGGCCCTTGCTTGAGCCCGGATTGTCGGAAAGTTCGTTGAGTTTCATGGCCGCGTCCTCACTTCCCGCCGACAGTCTTGCCGTCAACGATTTTGACGAGATGCGCGACCTTGGCGATCATCCCGCGTATCGACGGCGTGTCGTCCAGCGCGCGGCGGCGGCCGATGCGCGTCAGGCCGAGGCCAAGAAGCGTGCGGCGCTGGCGCTCGGGACGACCGATCGGACTGCCGGTCTGCTCGACGACGATCTGCTGCTTGCTCTGCGTCATGGGTCGTCTCCTTACGCGTCGACGGCGTCGGCGTCGACGCCCTGACGGCGCGACTGCAGCACCGAGACTTTCAGCGAACGGCGCGCCGCGACGGAGCGCGGCGAGTCCTCATGCCCGAGCGCATTAAAGGTCGCGCGGATCATGTTGTAGGGGTTCGACGACCCCTGGCTCTTCGCCACCACGTCATGCATGCCGAGAGTCTCGAAGATGGCGCGCATCGGGCCGCCCGCGATAATGCCCGTGCCCGCCGGCGCCGCGCGCAAAATGACGCGGCCCGCCCCATGGCGGCCGTGCACGTCATGATGCAGCGTCCGGCCTTCGCGCAGCGGCACGCGGATCAGCGCGCGCTTCGCCGCTTCGGTCGCCTTGCGGATCGCCTCCGGCACTTCGCGCGCCTTGCCATGCCCGTAGCCGACGCGGCCCTTCTGGTCGCCGACGACGACAAGCGCGGCGAAGCCGAAACGCCGGCCGCCCTTGACCACCTTGGCGACGCGATTGATGTGGACCAGACGGTCCACAAATTCGCTGTCGCGCTCCTCACGATCACGATCGCGGCCGCGACCGCCTTCTCCTTCACGCGCCATCTTCTCTTCCGTCACTTACGCGGCGCGTCGACGCGCCGCTCGCTTCGTTAATTGCCGATCCGAAGGATCGGCGCCCGGCGCATGAGCGCCGACGCGCATTCGCGCTATAGGCGCGCGTCCCAGACGAGCGCGCGCCGCTTCTTAAAACTCCAACCCGCCCTCGCGGGCGCCGTCGGCCAGCGCCTTGACGCGGCCGTGATACATGTAGGCGCCGCGGTCGAACACGACCTGCTTGACGCCCATGGCGACGGCGCGTTCGGCGAGAAGTTTGCCGACGACCTTCGCCGCCTCGACATTCGCGCCGGTCTTTAAGCCTGTGCGATTGTCCTTTTCCATCGACGAGGCGGCGACGACCGTCGCGCCCTTCTCATCGTCGATGATCTGGGCGTAGATCTGTTTCGACGAGCGAAACACCGACAGGCGCAGCCGCCCATTGGCGCGCTCACGGATCGCCCGGCGCACGCGCGCCTTGCGACGCTGTTCGACTTTGACATCCCTGGCCATGGCGGGTCCTTACTTCTTCTTGCCTTCCTTGCGGAAGATGAATTCATTGGCGTATTTGACGCCCTTGCCCTTATAGGGCTCGGGCCCGCGCAGGGCGCGAATTTCGGCGGCGACCTGGCCGACCTGCTGCTTGTCCGTGCCACTGACGGTGATTTCCGTCGGCTTCGGCGTCACGATCGCGATGCCGGCCGGAATCGGAAAATTCACGTCATGCGAATAGCCGAGCGCGAGCTGCAAGGTCTTGCCCTGCACCGCGGCGCGATAGCCGACGCCGGTGATTTCGAGCTTTTTTTCAAAGCCAGACGTCACGCCGACGACGAGATTGTTGATCCGCGCCCGCGCGGTGCCCCACAAGGCGCGGGCGCGCTTGGTTTCATTGCGCGGGTCGACCTTGATGGCGTTGTCCTGCTGGACGACGGAAACCTCGTCGGGAACCAGGAACTCCAGCTGGCCCTTCGCGCCCTTCACCCGCACGAGCTGACCGTCCACCTTGGCGGTGACGCCGGCGGGAACGACGACAGGCTTCTTGCCGATACGAGACATTGTTGCAAATCCTGTTTGATGAGGCGCAAGGTTTAGAAGACCTTGCACAGCACCTCGCCGCCGACATTGTTTTCGCGCGCCGAATGGTCGGCCATCACGCCCTTCGGCGTCGATACGATGGTGACGCCGAGGCCGTTCGCCACCCGCGGCACCGCGCCGACCGCCGCATAGACGCGGCGGCCCGGACGCGACACGCGCTCGATCTGCTTGATCACCGGTTCTCCGTCGAAATATTTCAGCTCGATCTCGAACTCGGTGCGGCCATTGCCGAAGTCGGTGCTGCTATAGCCGCGGATATAGCCCTCTTCCTTCAGCACGTCGAGCACATGGGCGCGCAGCTTCGAGCCGGGCGAGGACACTTTGTCCTTGCGGCGCATCTGCGCGTTGCGGATGCGGGTGAGGAGATCGCCCAAGGGATCGTTGATCGCCATTTATTCGCCTCCTTACCAGCTCGACTTCACAAGGCCGGGCACGAGGCCGCGGGAGCCGAGTTCGCGCAGCGCGATGCGCGACATTTTCAACTTGCGATAAAAGGCGCGCGGACGGCCCGACACTTCGCAGCGGTTGCGCACGCGCACCTGCGCCGAATTGCGCGGCAGCTCGGCGAGCTTGAGGCGCGCCTCGAACTGCTCTTCGACGCTCAGCGACTTGTCCTTCGCAACCGCCTTCAGCCGCGCGCGCCGCCCCGCGTAGGATTTGACGAGCTTTTGCTTCCGCTTGTTGTTCTCAATCGCGCTTTTCTTCGCCATTGCCAGTTTCGCCTTTCGGTATCCGCGTTTGAGGAGTCGTTACGCCCTCACTGCCGGAACGGGAAATTGAACGCCTTCAACAAGGCGCGTGCCTCTTCGTCGGTCTTGGCCGTCGTGCAGACGATCACGTCCATGCCGAGAATCGACTCCGCCTTGTCGTAGTCGATTTCGGGGAACACGATGTGCTCCTTAATGCCGAGCGCGTAATTGCCGCGTCCGTCGAAGGACTTCGGATTCAATCCGCGAAAGTCGCGCACGCGCGGCAGAGCGACGGTGATCAGCCGGTCGAGGAACTCGTACATGCGGGTCTTGCGCAAAGTCACCTTCGCGCCGATCGGCATGTTTTCGCGCAGCTTGAAGGTCGAAATCGCCTTGCGGGCGCGGGTGACGACCGGCTTCTGCCCGGCGATGAGGCCGAGATCCGCCGCGGCCGCCGCCGCCTTCTTGCTGTCATTGACCGATTCGCCGACGCCCATGTTCAGCACGATTTTCTCGATCGTCGGCACTTCAAGCGGGTTCTTGTAGCCGAACTGCTTGGTGAGCGCCTCGCGCACGACCTCGTCATAGTGCTTCTTCATGCGCGGCTTGTAGCCGGGCTCGAGCGCCGCGGCCTTCGCCGGCTTTTCCTTGGCGGCTGGCTTTTCAGCGGATTTGGCGGCCTTCTTCGGCTCCCTGGCCGCCGCGCCGTCGGCGGCGGGCTTTTGAGCCTTGGCGGGCTTTTCGGCCTTCGGCTTCTTTTCCTCAGCCATCGATCAATTCTCCGGAACGCTTGGCGACGCGGACCTTGCGGCCGTCGTCGAGAATCTTGAAGCCGACGCGCGTCGCCTTGCCGTCCTTGGGATCGGCGAGCGCGAGATTCGACAGATCGATCGGCGCGGCCTTGTTGACGATGCCGGCTTCGCGATCCTTGGTCTGGCGTTGATGGCGCTTGACCATGTTGACGCCATCGACGACGGCGCGGCCTTCGCTCGGAATCACGCGCAGCACTTCGCCGCCGCGGCCCTTGTCGCGGCCGGCGAGAACGACGACTTTGTCGCCCTTCTTGATCTTGGCGGCCATTACAAAACCTCCGGGGCGAGCGAGATGATCTTCATGTGATTCTTGGCGCGCAACTCGCGCGGCACTGGTCCGAAGATACGGGTGCCGATCGGCTCCTTCTGATTGTTGATCAGCACCGCGGCGTTCGAATCGAAGCGAATGACGGAACCGTCGGAACGCTTGATGTCCTTCGACGTCCGCACGACGACCGCCTTGAGCACGTCGCCCTTCTTGACGCGGCCGCGCGGGATCGCCTCCTTGATCGACACGACGATGATGTCGCCGACCCCGGCGTATTTGCGCTTGGAGCCGCCCAGCACCTTGATGCACATCACGCGGCGCGCGCCGGAATTGTCGGCGACGTCGAGATTGGTTTGCATCTGTATCATGGCTTACCCGCCTTTCGTTCCGGTCTGGTTTCGGCATGCCCGTTATGGACTGCGCCGACTTCGTCCGGAGGGTTGTTCGTTCGACTACGCCTTGGCCGCCTCTTCGACGACGCGCCACCGCTTCAATTTTGAAATCGGCGCGGTCTCTTCGATCGTCACCGCGTCGCCCACCTTGAACACGCCGTTCTCGTCATGAGCGTGATAGTTTTTCGTGCGGCGCACCGTCTTCTGGAACAGCGGATGGGTGAAACGGCGCTCGACCTTCACCACCACCGTCTTGTTCTGCTTGTCGCTGACGACGACGCCCTGGAGAATTCGCTTCGGCATGGCGCTTTAACCTTGCTCCTTGACGCGCTTTTGCGCGGCGATGGTCTTGGCGCGGGCGATGTCGCGACGAACGACGCGCACGCGGGAAGTGTTCTCGAGCTGGCCGGTCGCCCGCTGGAAGCGCAGATTGAACTGCTCTTTCTTGAGCTTCAGCACTTCGTCATTGAGCTGATCTTCGGTCATCGCCTTGATGTCGGAGAGGCGCTGCTTGGATTTCATCACGTCCCCCTTACTCAGCGATGCGTTCGATGAAGCGCGTCTTGATCGGCAGTTTCGCGGCGGCGAGCGTCAAGGCTTCGCGCGCCAGCGGCGCCGGCACGCCGTCGATCTCGAACATGATCCGGCCGGGCGCGACGCGCACCGCCCAGAATTCCGGCGCGCCCTTGCCCTTGCCCATGCGCACTTCGGTCGGCTTTTTCGAAACCGGCACGTCCGGGAAGATGCGGATCCAGACGCGACCGGCGCGCTTCATATGGCGCGTCATCGCGCGGCGCGCGGCTTCGATCTGGCGCGCGGTCACGCGGTCCGGCTCCAGCGCCTTGAGGCCGAACTGACCGAAGTCCAGCGAAAAGCCCGCCTTGGAGGCGCCCCGGATGCGGCCCTTGAAGGCCTTGCGGAACTTGGTGCGTTTGGGTTGCAGCATGATTGCGCTCTTTTAATCTTGTTCGTTACGCCGCGTCGCGCGGTTCGCGCGGTTCGCGACGACGGCGATCGCCGCCGCGGTCGCGATCGCGGTCATGATGATCGCCGCCGGACGCCTGTTCGGCCGCCTTCTTGTCCTGCGCCATCGGATCGTGCTCGAGGATTTCGCCCTTGAAGATCCAAACCTTGATGCCGCAGGCGCCATAGGCGGTATGCGCGGTCGCCGTGCCGTAATCGACGTCGGCGCGCAGCGTGTGAAGCGGCACGCGGCCTTCGCGATACCATTCGAGACGCGCGATTTCGGCGCCGCCGAGACGGCCCGAGCAATTGATGCGGATGCCCTGCGCGCCGAGGCGAATCGCCGACTGCACGGCGCGCTTCATCGCCCGGCGGAAGGCGACGCGGCGCTCGAGCTGCTGCGCGATCGACTCGGCGACGAGCGCGGCCTCGGTCTCCGGCTTGCGCACTTCGACGATGTTGATCACGACCTCGCTGCCGGTGAGCTTGCCGACGAGCTTGCGGATCTTGTCGATGTCCGCGCCCTTCTTGCCGATGACGACGCCGGGACGCGCCGAATGAATCGTCACGCGGCACTTCTTGTGCGGGCGCTCGATGACGATTTTCGACACCGCCGCCTGCTTTAAGGTCTTCGTCACCGCCTCGCGGATCGCCATGTCCTCGTGCAGCAGCTTGGCGTATTCGCCCTTATTGGCGAACCAGCGCGAATCCCAGGTGCGGTTGACGCCCAGTCGCAGCCCGATCGGATTAACCTTCTGACCCATGGTCTCTATCCTTTAGGCGTTGGCTTGCGCTTCGACTTCGCGCACGATGATCGTCAGATTGGCGAAGGGCTTCTCGACCCGGCTCGCGCGGCCGCGGGCGCGGGCGTGGAACCGCTTCATCACCAGCGCCTTGCCGACATAGGCCTGGGCGACGACGAGATCGTCGACGTCGAGGCCGTGATTGTTCTCGGCGTTGGCGATGGCGCTTTCCAGCGTCTTCTTCACCTCATGCGCGATCCGCTTTCTGGAGAACTCCAGATCGGCGAGCGCGCGATCCACCTTCTTGCCGCGGATCAACTGCGCGAGCAGATTGAGCTTCTGCGGCGACACGCGCAGCATGCGCGCGACGGCCTTCGCTTCGTTTTCCGCAAGGCGGGGCGGATTGGCTTCCTTCGACATCGTGAGCCTCTCTTAGCCCCTCTTGGCCTTCTTATCGGCCGCGTGGCCGTGGAAGGTGCGGGTGGGAGCGAATTCGCCGAATTTGTGCCCGATCATGTCTTCCGACACAGACACGGGAATATGCTTTTGTCCGTTGTGCACGCCGAAGGTCAGTCCCACGAATTGCGGTAGGATCGTGGAGCGGCGGCTCCAGATCTTGATCACTTCGGAGCGGCCAGAGGCGCGCGAGGCCTCGGCCTTCTTCAGAAGATAGCCGTCGACAAACGGGCCCTTCCAGATCGAGCGAGACATGGTTAGCCCTTCTTCTTGCGATTGTGCCGCGAGGACACAATGAAACGGTCGGTGGATTTGTTGGTGCGCGTCTTCTTGCCCTTGGTCGGCTTGCCCCAGGGCGTGACGGGATGACGTCCGCCCGAGGTGCGGCCTTCGCCGCCGCCATGCGGATGGTCGATCGGGTTCATGGTGACGCCGCGGTTGTGCGGACGACGGCCGAGCCAGCGCGAACGCCCAGCCTTGCCGATCGACGTGTTCATATGATCCGGATTGGACACGGCGCCGATCGTGGCGAAGCACTGGCCATGCACAAGGCGCTGCTCGCCTGAATTCAGGCGGACGATCACATAGCCCTGGTCGCGGCCGACGATCTGCGCGTAGGTTCCAGCCGAACGGGCGATGGCGCCGCCCTTGCCGATTTTCATCTCAACATTGTGCACGATCGCGCCGACGGGAATGTTGGCGATCGGCATGGCGTTGCCGGGCTTCACGTCGACCTGATTGCCGGCGATCACCTCATCGCCGACGGCAAGCCGTTGCGGCGCGAGAATATAGGCGAGCTCATTGTCCGAATAACGAATGAGGGCGATGAACGCCGTACGGTTCGGATCATATTCCAGCCGCTCGACCTTGCCCGGAACATCGAGCTTGCGGCGCTTGAAATCGACGATGCGATAGGCCTGCTTGTGGCCGCCGCCGCGAAAGCGCACGGTCACGCGGCCGGCGTTATTGCGCCCGCCGTTTGAGGTCTTGCCCTCGGTCAGCGTCTTGACCGGCTTGCCCTTGTATAGCTCGCTGCGGTCCACGATGACGAGCTGGCGAAGGCTCGGCGTGACCGGCTTGAATGTCTTCAGCGCCATAGTTCTATCCTCACGCCTTCCTTACAGTCCGGTCGTCACGTCGATCTTGTGACCCTCGGCGAGGGTCACCACCGCCTTCTTCACGTCGCTCTGCTGGCCGCGCTGGCCTCGGAACGTCTTGATCTTGCCTTTGCGGACGAGCGTGTTGACGCTTTCGACCTTCACGTCGAAGAGACCCTCGACAGCCGCCTTGATCTGCGGCTTCGTCGCGGTCTTCGCGACTTTGAAAACGACCTTGTTGCTCTCCGAGGCGAGCGTCGCCTTCTCGGTGATGACCGGCGATACGATCACGTCGTAATGGCGAACGTCCTTGCTCATTTCAGTCGCGCCTCCAGCGCATCCACTGCGGCGCGGGTCAACACCAGCTTCTCGCGGCGGAGGATGTCGTAGACATTGACGCCGTCGACGGGAAGGACGTCGATCTTCGGAAGATTGCGCGCGGCGAGCACGAAATTATTCTGCGGCGCGCCGCCGACGATGATGATCGCGTTCTCAAGGCCTGTCTTGGCGAAGCCCGAAGCAAGCAGTTTCGTCTTCGGCTCGGAAAGCTCCGCCTTCTCCCAAACGATGATGCCGCCGTCCTTGGCTTTCGCCGACAGAGCATGTTTCAACGCGAGCTGGCGCACTTTCTTCGGCAGGTCATGCGCATGGCTGCGCACCACCGGACCGAAGGCGCGTCCGCCGCCGCGGAACTGCGGCGCGCGCGCCGAGCCATGACGGGCGCCGCCGGTGCCCTTCTGCTTATGCAGCTTCTTGCCCGTGCGCGCGATGTCGGCGCGGTTCTTCACCGCATGGGTGCCGGCGCGCCGCTTGGCGAGCTGCCAGCGGATCATGCGGAAGATGAGGTCCTTGCGCGGCTCAAGGCCGAATACCTCATCGGAGAGTTCAATCGAACCGGCCGCCTGGCCGTCGAACGACGTGACGTCGATCTTCACGGCTCAGTCCTCCTTCTTCTCTTCTTGCGGAGCGGCGCTAGAACCCGCGGCTTCGCCCTGCCCGTCGCCGAGGCGGAACTTGCCCGGCTGCGGCGCATCCTTCGGCAGCGCGCGCTTCACCGCGTCGCGCACGAAAATCCAGCCGCCGGCGGTGCCCGGCACCGCGCCTTCGACGAGCAGAAGGCCCCGATCCGGGTCGGTCCGCACGACGCGCAGATTCTGCGTCGTGACGCGCTCGACGCCCATATGGCCGGCCATTTTCTTGTTCTTGAAGGTCTTGCCCGGGTCCTGACGGCCGCCGGTCGAACCATGCGAACGATGCGAAATCGAGACGCCGTGCGATGCGCGCAGACCGCCGAAGCCCCAGCGCTTCATCGGACCCGCGAAGCCTTTGCCCGTCGATGTGCCGGTTACGTCGACGAACTGGCCGACGACGAAATGATCCGCCGTGATCTCCGCGCCGATCGGCAGCAGCTCTTCCTCGTTCACGCGGAACTCGGCGAGCTTCATCTTCGGCTCGACCGAGGCCGCGGCGAAACGCGCGCGCTCGGCCTTGGAGACGTTCTTCACTTTGGCGCGGCCGATGCCGAGCTGAACGGCGGTGTAGCCGTTCTTTTCCTTGGTCCGCTGCGCGACGACCTGGCAGCCGTCGAGCTTTAGAACCGTGACAGGCACATGCTCGCCCGCCTCCGTAAAGACGCGGGTCATTCCGACCTTTTGCGCGATGACGCCCGACCGCATGATCCAATCCTTCGCAAAGCGCGCTCTCTTTCTTGAAAGGAGCGCCGCCTGAATTCCCTTAGAGCTTGATCTCGACGTCGACGCCGGCGGCGAGATCGAGCTTCATCAGCGCGTCCACCGTCTGCGGGGTGGGATCGACGATATCGAGAACGCGCTTATGCGTCCTGATCTCGAACTGTTCGCGCGACTTCTTGTCGATGTGCGGCGAACGGTTCACCGTGAATTTTTCGATGCGCGTCGGCAGCGGAATCGGACCGCGGACCTGAGCGCCCGTGCGCTTGGCCGTCGAGACGATTTCCTTCGTCGACGTGTCGAGAATCCGGTGATCGAACGCCTTGAGGCGAATCCGGATGTTTTGACCGTTCATTGTCTTGTCCTTTGGGACCGCGAGCGTTTCTGCCCGCCTTCATGCGCCGCGCGGTGTCGCGCGCGGCTTCGTTCACTAGAGCGAGCGCTTGGCCCGCGGCCCGGATTCGCTTTACTCGATGATGCTGGCGACGACGCCGGCGCCGACCGTCCTGCCGCCTTCGCGGATGGCGAAGCGCAGCTTCTCCTCCATGGCGATCGGCACGATCAGCACGACATCCATCGTCACATTGTCGCCCGGCATCACCATCTCCACCCCGTCGGGAAGCGTGACGATCCCGGTCACATCCGTCGTGCGGAAATAGAACTGCGGACGATAATTGGTGAAGAACGGCGTATGGCGGCCGCCCTCTTCCTTGGTCAGGATATACGCCTCGGCCTTGAACTTGGTATGCGGCTTCACCGATCCCGGCTTGCACAGAACCTGGCCGCGCTCCACGTCCTCGCGCTTGGTGCCGCGCAGCAGGCAGCCGACATTGTCGCCCGCCTCGCCCTGATCGAGGAGCTTCCTGAACATTTCGACGCCGGTCACCGTCGTCTTGGTGGTCGGGCGGATGCCGACGATCTCGACTTCCTCGCCGACCTTCACCACGCCGCGCTCGATGCGGCCCGTCACCACCGTGC
>Ga0233425_10001661_pt1 | contig 48301 bp, 48 predicted proteins | sample Watercolumn_Towu_2_FD_181712 | JGI IMG/M metagenome (GOLD analysis project Ga0233425, IMG submission 181712) | Freshwater microbial communities from Lake Towuti, South Sulawesi, Indonesia - Watercolumn_Towuti2014_140_MG | ecosystem: Environmental > Aquatic > Freshwater > Lake | place...
CAGACTGAACGCGAGTGTCTACACCCAGCTTCTCAAGAGCGTCCTGGATAGCGAGGGAGTTCATGACGGTTGCGAGCATGCCCATGTAGTCGGCGGTGGAGCGCTCGATACCATTGGCAGCGCCAGCGATCCCACGGAAGATATTGCCAGCACCAATCACAACGATGACCTGAGTGCCTGTGTCGTGGACGGATTTGATCTCCTCTGCCACACCACTAGCGGCTTTGGGGTCGATGCCATATTCGCGATCGCCTAGTAGACTTTCGCCACCGAGTTTGAGTAGTACACGTTTAAAGTGTGGGGTAGTTGCCATAAAAAATCCTCCAAAAATCTAATATCTTTATTAGGATAACATATTATCGACGACAAAAAGATGAAGTAATAGGATTGTATATACTTGGATTTAGTTGGAATTATATCCAATTACACCACCTAAAATAGCAGCTCCACTGCAAATTGCGTATCCAGGGATAGTAAGCGGGCCTATAAACGGTGCGGCTAGTAATGCGGCTCCAAAACATACAGTACCGCCAGCTCCCATCCCAATTCCAGAATCGATTAATTTTTCAGATAGCGGTGGATAATTGTCAGAGGTTTTATTTTCAACAATAATTTCGAATGGATTCCCCTTTTCTTCCATTGCGGTTACTACCTGTTCTTTGTTTCCACAATAATAATGTTTTGAATTAAAGAGATCATTGGGCTTTTTAACATTAACTACAGTATATTTTCCATTACAGGTAGACTGACAATTTACAACTGATGTACATTCTTCTGCATCAGGTCTCTTTGGGGTTTCGATGCATTGCCCGTTTGTTTCTATAGTTCCGACAGGACATTGTATGGAGACGGAATTTGCAACATCCTCTTGAGCGATGTTTGCAGTCAGTATATCTTGTTCAGAGGGACATATCCACTTACCTGTCCAAGCATTTTTTGTTTTAGGTGTGTATTTACATTGATTTGCTTGGTCAGCTTCTCCACCGACAATTCCTTTAGGGTCCTGAGGTGTTAGTGGAGCTGGCGGTAGGGGGCCAAAAGTAGCATTTGATGCGGTGGTTCTAAGTAAATAATCTTTGCAAATAGATACTGTTTGGAGTCCATAAGCATTTGGATTTGCTTCGAAAGGAACACTTCCATATTTACAATCTGCTGGGTTATTAGTTCGTTCTCCCCCTGTTACTATTGTTCCATTTGGATTTACGGTATTTACTTTCATGGTGTATGCGACTGTGTTTCTGATTTGATCACAAGGTTTACCATTTTGATCAACATATCCAAAAGTGGTACTGCCTACTGCTGGAATGGTGGCACAATACTCATCGTATAATGAGGTTCCATTTCTAGGGTTCTCATTTTTTAGTTCCTTACAGGCATTGGTACTGGAGTCACACCCTAATACACCACAGTCTGTGTGAGAGATAGTTTTTATACCACTATTTATGGTACATGTGTATAACCAATTTCTTTCACCTGAGGCGGAACCACACCAAGCAGGCTTGTCACACGTTTCAGCGGCGAGTGGTTTAGTTTCACATTTGTCCTCTTGTGTGTTGTACTGCTGAGTATTTGGATCACATACTTTTGCAAGTGCATTGTCGTATTTTGTGGGAGTCGTCCAGTTGCCATCTAGACATTGTTCAGTTCCTTGAAGCGTACCCTGTGGTACATTCACACCAGATTTATCTATACACGCTCCACCGAGCGTGGCTCTGGCTTGAAGTGTTTGATCATCTTTCTTTTTGCCCAGTTCTGCTTGAGTCATCCCCACAGTGTATTCGGGACCTGCACCTGCAGGAAGGATAAGTTTGGATTTATCGGTTACCGCGTCGCAAGCTGAAGTAGCTCCATGCTTACAGTTTGCGTCAATGTAAATACACTCTCTGTGAGGACATCCTGATGTTTTACAACGGTTTCCATTTGCGTCTAGTCCATACCCGGTAGGTACGTACGTATCTGGCTGGAGCTTGGCTCCATTACCTCCGGGACACGATGTGTTTGTTGTATTACTACTACCTGTTGAGGGGGTTTGGGGGTGAGTAGCATTTTGTACAGTTTCTTGAGCCTTATTTCGTGCATCCAAGTTTTTTTTTGCGATTGCTTTCTCAGCCTCGGTCTGATTTTTGATAGTTTCTTGTTGAGACACGTGAGTGTTTTTGACACATCCTCGAACCTCATCCCAGTGATAACCTAATTGCTGGCCACAGTTCCCTTCGTTTAACTCAATTTTGTTGATGGAGTTAGATTCTAGAAACACAGAGAGTGGACCTGTTCCTGTTTTTAACGCAAAGTATAAAGATCCTATCAAAAAAATAAAGAGAGTTGCAAATGATAATACTAATACCTGTCTAGTAGAAATTTTTTTGTGTTTTTTTTTGATTTGTTTCATATAGCTATTTTGTGGTAAATGATATTACGATCATGGTCATCGGAGCGTTTTCTGTGGCGGGACTGAGGTACCCTTGTACTGAAACGTTTAGTCCTATGAATTTGTCTAGTCCTTGTATGTTGAGAAGTATATGTCGCATGTCGGGAAGCACTAAATAGTAATTGCCCTTTTGACCTATAGAGGAATCTTTTTGAATAACCCCGTCAATCGTAGTGTCGCCATAGGTCAGAGAGACCGGGTTGATCAAGAAAATATCTGCTGACTGAGGAGTGGGTTTGGGGGTGAAGTATTTGACCCCTGCGTAGGTGAGAGCACCAAAGACAATGAGAATAACAATGAGGTTCCAACGAGTTTTGGGTGTACGACTCTTCATGCTTTAAATGTGACAGAAAAATGAAAGATATGCAAGGGGGTAAAACGCAAGAGCGAAACACAAAAGTTCCGACCCTCGCCTATAAGCGCGCAAGGGTCGGAACTGTAAACACAATTACATCATTCCCATTTCTCCCATCCCACCTGCTGGGGTTGAGGATTTCTCTTTTTCTTTGACTTCAGTTACGAGACACTCGGTGGTGAGCACCATGCTGGCAACAGAAGCAGCATTTTGGAGAGCGTTCCTGGTCACCTTGACGGGGTCGAGGACGCCCATCTTGAGCATGTCACCAAATTCGAGAGTGGCGGCGTTGAAGCCGTAACTACTGGATTTGTTGGACATGACTGTGCGGACTACCCAGCCATCATCGGCCCCACTGTTTTTCGCAAGCCAGCGAAGGGGTTGTTCGAGAACAGATTTGACGATCTTGATACCGACGGCCTCGTCGTCACTCTCTGAGGTTAGTTTGTCCAAGACAGAGGAAGCGCGAAGGAGAGCAACACCACCACCGGCGACGATCCCCTCTTCGATGGCGGCTTTGGTTGCGCCTACTGCATCTTTGACACGCTCTTGCACTTCTTTGAGCTCGATTTCGGAGGCCGCACCGACTTTGATAACTGCGACACCACCGGTGAGTTTAGCGAGACGTTCGGCGAGTTTTTCTTTGTCAAATTCACTGGTTGATTGCCCTGCTTCGTGTCTGAGCTGATCGACGCGAGCACTTAAGGCTGTTTTGTCACCTTTCCCACCGACGATCTTGGTTTCATCTTTACTAGCTACTACTTTGTCGGCCTTCCCAAGGTCTTCGACTTTGACGGAGTCTAGTTTGCGACCCAAGTCACTTGAAATGACGGTAGCACCGGTTAAAATCGCAATATCTTCGAGCATGGCTTTGCGACGGTCGCCAAAACCAGGAGCTTTGACGGCGAGAACGTTGAAAGTACCACGCATTTTGTTGACTACCAAAGTAGCCAGGGCTTCCCCTTCGACATCGTCGGCAATGATGACCAAGTTTTTGCTGACTTTGACAAATGATTCGAGGAAAGGAACCATCTCTTGGATACTGGTGACTTTTTGATCAGTGACTAAGATATAGGGACTGTCCATGACAGATTCCATGTGATCGGAGTCGGTGACAAAGTAGGCTGAGATATAACCTTTATCAAAAGCCATACCATCTTTGTGCTCGATCTCGATTTCGAAACCTTTACTTTCTTCGACTTCGACTACCCCATCTTTGCCGACGAGAGATAAGGCTTCCGCGATCTTCTTGCCGATGTTTTCGTTTTGAGCGGAGATGGTGGCGACTTTAACCCAATCTTCGGTTTTGACATCGGTTTTAACTCTTTTGAGTTCAGCGACGACAGCCTCGACTGCTTTGTCGATACCTTTTTTCATGAGCATAGGATTGCTACCAGCGGTGACATTTTTCATCCCAGCGGCGACGAGCTGATGAGCTAAGAGTGTGGCGGTAGTGGTACCGTCACCGGCGGCGTCGTTGGTTTTGCTAGCTGCTTCTTTGACGAGTTGAGCTCCCATATTTTCAAATGAATCTTCGAGCTCGATTTCTTTGGCGACGGAGACGCCATCATGGATGATGTTGGGGGCGCCCCATTTTTTGTCGATAGCGACGTTTCTGCCGCGAGGGCCTAAGGTGGTGACCACGGCTGAAGCTAGTTTGGCGACACCACTTAAGAGTTTTTGGCGGGCGTCATCGCCGTAGATAATTTGCTTTGCAGTCATAAAGTTATCTCCTTATTTAATAGTTGCTAAGATGTCTTCGAATTTGAGGAATTGGTACTCGACGCCGTTGATTTTGACGTCGTTGCCACCCCATTTTTTGTAGACAATGTGTTCCCCCACTTTGACGGGAGATTTGAGTTCTTTGACGCCACTTTCCCAGATGGAGTCTCCCACAGCAATAACTTTGCCGGCTTGGGGCTTTTCGTCGTGGCTGTCGGGCAAGTAGATACCGCCTGCAGTTTGGGTTTGTTTGGTATCTGGTTCAACTAAAACGTAACCAGACATGGGACTAAGTTTCTTCGGATCTAGTTGCATAACTTCTCCTATGAATAACAATTAATTAGCAGTTAAATGCTTCGAGTGCTATATTAGCAAAAACAGATGAGTGACGTCAACTAGATCAAAGTGAGCTGGATGGTACAATGAAGCCTATGACAAACACAATGCTGGCAGTGGTAAAAGAGAAACCAGAAGCTGGAGTAACTATCAAACAAATCCCAGTACCAAAGCCTAGCGAGGGAGAACTACTCATCAAGGTCAAAAAGGCATCGATATGTGGGACAGACATCGGAATCTATGACTGGACGCCCTGGGCACAAGATCATATCAAACCACCAATTGTCATAGGACACGAAGTGCTAGGAGAGGTAGTGGAGATAAACGCACAGGAACCAACAGCAATAAAAGTGGGCGATTTAGTTTCATCTGAAACTCATATTTTTTGTGGCCAGTGCCAACTATGTAAAGCAAACAAGAGGCACATTTGTGAAAATATGGAGCTGTTTGGGATAGGACGCAACGGAGGATTTAGCGAGTATGCGACAATCCCGATCCGCACGAGCTGGCGCAATGATAGAGAGATTAAGGAAGAGTGGATGTCGGTACAGGAACCATTTGGCAACGCGGTGCATGCAATCTCGAAAGCACGAGTCGAGGGCAAGATAGTAGTGATATTTGGGATGGGGCCAACAGGCCTCGCCGCTTCGGCAGTCGCCAAAGCATATGGTGCCAGTCAAGTCATAGGAGTCGATCCGGTGGAGTATAGGCGGAATTTGGCAACTGCGATGGGGTGTGACCAAGTCCATGACGCACTTCCCAAAGAATTTGATAACAAATGTGATATTGTCATAGATATGTCTGGATATCCGCCAGCGATTGCGCGAGGATTTGAGGCGGTAAGAATAGGTGGGACAATGATGGCGTTTGGAATCCCAAAAACTAAGATTGAAATTGATTGGGGCAAATATATGATTAACAAAGAACTGACAATATTGTCGGTCTTTGGGCGACATATTTGGGAGACCTGGGAAGAAACAACAAGGTTGCTTAAATCTGGCAAGATCAACTTGGATCCGATCATTACGCATCGCTTTAAACTGTCTGAGTTTGAGGAAGCGATGGCGATAATGAAGTCAGGACAAAGTGGCAAGATCGTACTTACACCATAAAGGAGGCGTATGAGACCATGGGAAGATCCAAACTTAGTAATACCAGACAAACGAGTGGTGGAGTCGCCTCAAGGAGCGTGGATCGTGGTAAATGGGAAAAAGGTTCTCAACTTTTGTTCGAATAACTACCTAGGACTAGCGGGCGATAAAGAGGTGGGTGAGGCGGCAATAAAAGCGATTGAAAAGTATGGGGTGGGAGCTGGGGCGGTACGCGCACTGTCTGGAAATACTAAAATGCATGATGAACTGGAGAAGAAGCTCGCTGAGTTTAAGGGGGCTGAAGCCGCTTTACTAACACAGGGAGGATATATCGCCAATATGGTGGCGATCCAGACGACCATGACAAAAGAAGATTATATTATCTCAGATGAGCTAAACCATGCTTCGATTATTGACGCAATCAGACTGGCAGGTATCAAAAACAAGTACATTTACAAACATAATGACATGACTGATCTAGAGAACAAGCTCAAGGAAATCGGCAAGGTAGACAAGCAAGTCATGATCGTGACGGATGGAGTATTTTCGATGGATGGGGATATTGCACCACTCCATCAAATCGTAGAACTAGCTAAAAAATATAATGCAATCACGATGGTCGATGATGCACATGGTGAAGGAGTACTAGGAAATGGCAAGGGAATCGTAGAGCATTTTGGGTTGCATAACCAAGTAGATATTGAGGTGGGGACACTCTCTAAAGCACTGGGAGTGGTGGGAGGAGTAATCGTAGGCAAGAAGCAACTAATTGACTATCTGCGAACTAAAGCAAGACAGTATTTGTTTTCGACTGGCATTTCGATCCCAGATGCGGCGGCACTAATGGCAGGGATTGAGAAACTCACGAGATCAAATGAACTGGTAAAAAAACTCTGGGAAAATGGTGCATATCTCAAGAGAGAATTTACGAAAGCTGGATTTGACATTGGTGTATCAGAGACTCCTATTACACCAGTAATGATAGGAGATGAGCAAAAATCGATTGATTTCTCGAGAAAACTATTTGAAGAAAATGTTTTTGCGACAGCGATCAAGTTTCCGATGGTGGCAATGGGAAAGGCACGAATCCGAGTAATGCCATCGAGTGCGCATAGCAAAGAAGATTTAGATACCGGCATTGCCATGTTTGTCAAAATAGGCAAGGAACTGGGAATAATTTGAAATATTTAGCTTAGCGTCACTTCGGAGAGCAAGACACCTTCGCAGATTAACCCGCGATTTTCGAATTCGTGACTGAGTTCTTCTTTGAGTTTTTTCTCGAGGTCAGCGCGAGAATTTTTGACTATATTACCTTCGACGGTCGCAAAAATAGCAGAAATTTTGGAGCGACTAAAAGGCCTGATGACTTTGGAGACAAAGTGTTCGCCGATGTTTTCCCAGAGCTCAGGAGCGTTTTGCTTGTCGATCCTGAATAAAATCGAGCCTTCGACGGTCACATTTTGGCCGTCTTTGGTGGTTGTCTTGATGGGTTCGTCCCCCATAATTTCTTTGTTGGAAAGGTCAAAACCTTTATGAATAGTGTACTCAAGTACTTGAGCGTTAAAGAGTTTAGCGACTTGCCAGAATGGAATCTTTAAATGAAGGCCAGGACCAAAGACGTTTTTGAGGACGCCGCGACCACGATCGTAGATACAGGCGATATGGCCGGGTGGGACAGAGATAAAAAACCCCCCTACCACCTCATCAGCCAAGAATGACACAACTAAATTGTCGAACATAGGCAAATTGTATCACTTTTTTGGGATACCGATAAAGTTTTGATCTACCTTTCCCTGCTTTGCAGACCATAAAAAGCGCGGAATTTAAGAATGATGAGTGTCTTGAGCAATAGTAGAGGTATCTGTTTTTGGTTCTGCGGGCTTGGGCGTCATACGATCCAACATGTGCCTCCCCCACTCCTGAAGCAACTTGATGACATGATAGATGGCTGAGAAACAAAGTGAGGTAATCACGAAGATTTTTTTGCCTGAAGGAAGAAACATAAAGATAATAAAAGAGCCGATAGGTAGGACGATTTGCAGGAGCGCTTTGTCTTTACGACTTATGGGAAATGGAGAACGAAGCGCCACAAGCACTTCGACTACAAAGATCATAAGTGACTGAATGAAGTTGAGAGTAGCGTTGGTGTGGGATAAGTCATATTTACCTAAAAATAAAAGGTTGATGTGGGTGGGGGTGGGGATAAAGTCATACAATAGATAAAAATCGGCACCTTCAAGGCCGGTGGTAAAGATACGATAGAGCATGACAATGATAGCCAGCCCGATCAATAGATTGGCAGTGGTAGCAAGGACAGAACGTAGGTTGCTACGCATAATGTTTTTGATTTGCTGTCGCTGTTTGATGGGTTCGTGAGCGTAGAGTTGTTTGGCATTTTCGATCTGCTCGACAATCTTTTTCTTTTCCTCTTCACTGCGTTCGCCGGCGAGACGTAAAGGGAACAAGATGATTTGAATGATGACAGAGAAAATGATGACGGCAATGCCCATATCGGCAAGTTCGGGGGAAAGGCGACCGAGGATTTCGTATAGACCGACGAGGATGTTGAAAAATGGTTGGTAGATGTAGGTTTCAAACATAAATATGATAATTACAAAGTTTAGAGTACAAAGTAAAGTTTATTATACTTGGTTTTGAGAATTTATGATTTGGGTAGTTGAAATATTGGGATTAAAATCATGCACTATTTGGAGCTTGCCGCCATATTTTTGGACTAAGGATGTTTTACTTTGAAGGTGAGTGGTATGGGAGGAGACGGCATAGATATCTGGCTTGATGGTTTGCATGAGTGAGTCGTAGGCAAGAAGATTGTTGAAGTCATCGGGCAAATTGATTACATAATCTACGCATTGAGTAACCCCCGGGGTTTCAATCCTGTCACTTACAACCCCGGGGGTTGTAAGTGACAGGAGATGTTGACAGCGAGTAGCCTGGGACTCGATCGGCCTACCCTCCCCTTTGAGTTGTTTGGCGCGAGCATCGGACTCGACGGCAACGATCAAGACATCGCCAGAAGTACGTGCTTTGTGGAGAAAGTTGATGTGCTCGCTATGTAGTAGATCGAAAAAACCAGTGGCAAGGACAATTGTTTTGCCTGTTGCGCGAAGCTTGTGAATGACGGGAGCAATAGATTGGATGGTATATAACATATGAGCATTATAACCTTCAAGGTTAGACCTTGGGGGAAGGATCGTGAGGATGGAAAAAGGCAGATTGGGGCGTGATGTATTCGCGGGTAATTTTGCTTTGCATATATAGATACTGAAAACAATATAAAATGTACTCCAGGTAATACCAAAAGTTGCGAACACTTGTATTTTGCAAGGTTCGTAACTTTGTTTTGGGGGGGAAGCGATAGTTGGGGAGGTAATCGCGAATCCAGAGGTTAGCAGTAAGCAGATCGATGTGTGTATTGTCTGGATCGTAGAGAGGGACAGCCTGCACAAGTTCGTAGGCGGTATATAAAGAACGCTTGGGTAAAGGAACTAGGTAACTGAGTGGAGTGAGGTAGAGGTTTAAACAGAGTTTGTTGGCAATATCGTGTGATCCTGGCGAACGACGTAGACCCAAAATACTTGTATATATAGTTAAAAGAAAACGGGTGGTCCATAATCTAGAGGGTTTGGCAATGATCATAAAGTCGAGATCGGAGGGAGCTTGGGAGTTGAGTACGGCAAGTGAACCAGTCAGGTAAATAGCATAAATACCAGGTATTTTGTGGATTTTAGAAGCCAACTTTTTAGCGACTTTGAGTTGAGTGAGTGAGTACCGTAAATTTGACTGACGTTCTTTGATGTAAGAACCATGACCATGAAGGAAGTAGTAAACACCTTGCTTTTGAATGGTCCCCGCTTGGAGTAATGAATCGAGAGCCAGCTTGATTTTGGCAGTAGACACTGGTTTGTGAAAGAAAAGTCGAGACTGGATTTCGTCGAGCTTGAGGGGGAAATGAAAATGATCGGAGTAAGTAAGTGTCTGAAGCACTCCGGTTGCAAGCGTCATTTTGCCTCTGGATATTTCAGGAGCAGTTGTTTGACACCTTCATCCAGTGGTTTAAGGACGGCCGCGACGGTAGAGCCGTTGTTGATGGCGTTGATGGCATCTTCATAGTATTTGGAAATGCCATCGTTGATACCATCATCAAAAGTACGATCGGCCAGGTACCATGATTTGTAGTTTGCGCCTTGCGTGACATAAGCGGAAGCTAGCGGGTCACTGGAGAGTGAAGAAGATAAAGAAGTGAGGGGATAGGGTTCTCCGAGGGCACGAATCTGACTGGCGCCTGCATACGTTTTTTGAAGAGATTCGGAACTAGTTAAGTATTTGATAAATTTCCAGGCTTCGGTTTGGTTTTTGCTGGTCGCGAGGACGGCTTCGCCCCAGTAGGTAGCCCAAGCATAGTTGGCAGATGGTAAAACTGGCGCAGGAGCTACTTTGAAATTTAAGTTGGGGTTGATGGCTTTGATTTCTGAAACCTGCCAAGAGGGAGCAAGGATCATAGCAACAGTGCCGGTAGCAAAGGCATAGATAGAATTGGGCTGACTGGCATCCCAAGCTTTGTCTTGGGTGGAGATAATGGTATAGAAAGTGAGTGCATCCTGTACGGCGGTCTCAGAGGGATTTGCTGGATTGCCGGAGTTTTGCAAAATCAAGAGCCCTAAAATATCGGACCAATGATCGACATTGCCGGTTGTACCCATGGCCACACCTGCGCGCTCGATGATTTTGGTCTCGGGATTGGTTTTGGTCAAATCAAAAGCGAGTTTGCGTAGGGAATTCCAATCAGATGGTGGAGTGGCGCCTGATTCTTTGAGAATGTCTTCGTTGTAGATGAGAGCAAGGCCATCGATACCCATAGGGAGAGCATAGATTTTACCGGCACTGACAAAATCTCTTTGAACAATGGGATAAAACCCCGAAAGATCGCTAGTTTTTAATACGTTGTCGGGGGCGGGAGATAGATCTTTTTTGAGCATGGGGAGCCATGTATTGTGGATGCGCACTATATCTGGAGCGCCTTCACTGGTACCTGCCGCCAAGAATCTCGTGCGGTAGTTTTTGGGGGATTGCATAGTGTAGTTGATTTTGACGCCAGGATTAAGTGATTCGTAGTCGGCGATTACTCCTTGCATCACAGAACTAGGTTCCCATAGTCCCCAGTAGTTGAGGGTGACAGAGGTCTTTTTTTTATTAAACATGGGCAGAATCACCATAATTATCGCAGCTATGATAGCTACGGCAACTACACCAATAAGTAGTGGGATGAGATTGCGAAATGGGCTCCCAGAAACTACGTAAGGTTTTGCACTAGGTGAGGGGGTGGGTGGGGAAGTGGGTGGTATTGGAGGTGGGGGTGGCGCAACTGGTGGTTCGGGGGCAACATATATTGGTTGAGGTTCCATTTGGGGAGAGGCGGGAGTTGACATATCGATTGCACCAGAGACGGGCTTGAGACTAGAATCTTTGGTTGGATCAGGAAACTTTGGCATATAAATTTAGTTTACAGTACAAAGGACAAAGTACAAAATAACGGTTTTGCTTTATGATATGAGTATGAACAAGAAATTGCTGAGTGTTTGGGAGTTTTATTTGCTTGGGATTGTGACTGGGATTGTTGCATTGGTAGGTAGCGCGCGAGTAGCGTGGCATACCAAATATTATCCGGGCGTCAGTATCGCACAAGTGCAAGTAGCAGGACTAACACGTGACCAAGCGCGAGAACTAATCAAACAAAAAGCGACAGAGTACCAAGTGAAGCTAGAGTTTAATGGGAGTGAGTGGGTAAGTGAAGCGGGAATAGTGGATTATGATCTTGAGCAAAGTTTGAATGAGGCTTACCGTTTTGGTAGAAGGATGGTGATAGATGATTATTTACTTCTTTTGATTGCAAAAAAAGTAGATTATCCCCTCTTTACAAAAGCAGGTAAAACGCAAAAACTAGAGCAGTTGATCCAAGAAATTGGAAGCTCTATAGAGATTGCGCCAGTTGACCCAGTAATCTCACTAGCAAAAGATCAGATAAAAATAAATAATGGTCATGACGGGATAATGATAGATAGCGAGCTGTTGGACCAGAAGCTAAACAATGTATTTGAAATGATGAATACAAAAAGTGTGCAAGTGCCGACAAAAGCGGTGAAGAAAGAGCTCAATACGGAAGAACTACAACGACTAAAGCAACGAGCTGAGACGCTAATTGGAGACGGTCTAGAGCTAAGGGTGGAGGATCATCAAATTAAACTGAAAGATGTTGAATTGATTGGATTTTTAAATACTTCAAAGGATGTACAAGAAATAGATTCGTACAACGTCACGACGTATATCAACGGTTTGGCAGAGAGTATAAATGTAGAACCGCAAAACGCGAAGTTTGAGATAAGTTCCGGCAAGGTAAAAGAGTTTTTACCAAGTAAAGATGGGCTGGCCGTCAGAACTGGTGAAACAGTACAAGAAGTGGAACGAGCGATACTGGAACTATTAAAAGAAGGGGTGAAGAAGGCAGAAGCAGAAATAATTGTCGAGCGTACACCGCCTGAAGTAACCACTGATGAAGTAAATAAATTAGGGATAAATGAGAGAATTGGTAGAGGTGAATCGTATTACGCGCACTCGATTCCAAACAGAATATACAATGTGGCCTTGGCATCTTCTAGGGTCAATAGTACGCTAATCCCCCCTGGTGAGGAAGTGAGTTTTAATAAGTTGGTGGGAGAGGTGTCTAGTGCTACCGGATATAGACCTGCATATATCATCCAAGCTGGTAGAACGGTACTGGGAGATGGAGGAGGATTATGCCAAGTCTCGACGACGATGTTTAGAGCGGCAATGAACGCGGGACTGCCAATAATAGAAAGATGGGGACATGCATACCGGGTATCTTATTATGAGTTAAATAGTAAGCCGGGAGTGGATGCGACGGTCATTGCACCTTCAAAGGATTTCCGATTTGTAAACGACACGCCTGGTCATATACTGATTCAAACGATCAACAACCCAAAAACACTACACTTGGTCATTGAGATCTATGGTACCTCGGATGGGCGAGTGGCTACGGTGACAGAGCCAAAAGTATGGGGTATCACTCCTCCCCTCCCAACAATATACCAAGATGATCCAACACTCCCTACTGGAACTTTGAAACAGGTTGATTGGGCGGCAAGCGGAGCGAAAACGAGCTTTGAGTATAAAGTGATACGGGATGGGGAAACGCTACAAGACAAAACGTTTACAACTGCTTATAGACCATGGGCGAGTGTATTTATGAGAGGAACGGGATCCTCCTTCGCTCAATGAGCTTCGGAAGGACGCGACAGATATCTGGTAAAATACACTTTATATGACCATGGGTAGCAAATTTGAGCATAAAAAAGTCGAGAAAGAAATTTATCAAGCATGGGAGAAAAGTGGCGCATTTAAGCCCAATTTAGACGCTAAGGGATTACCGTTTACCATCGTACTCCCTCCCCCAAATGCCTCGGGCAAGATGCATATGGGCAATGTGCTAATGATCGCTATTGAAGACTTGATGATTCGCTACCACCGCATGAAAGGCGACCCAACTTTGTGGATTCCTGGCACAGATCACGCTGGATTTGAGACTCAAATCACTTACGAGAGAGAGCTCAAGAAACAAGGAAAGTCTAGGTTCGAGTTTGACCGGGAAACACTTTATAAAAATATCTGGGACTTTGTACAAAACAATAAATCGCAGATCGAGAATCAGATCAGAGAGATGGGGGCTTCGGTAGACTGGAGCAGATATACCTTTACCTTAGATCCACATGTGGTATCTACTGTTTACGCGACTTTTGCCAAGATGCATAAAGAAGGACTAGTATACAAAGACAACTACATGGTGAACTATTGCCCAAAATGTGGGACGACTTTTGCCGATCTAGAAATACTGCATGAAGACCGGATTGATAAGCTTTATTATGTCAGGTACAAGATGGTGGATAGTGACCCCACTTCGCCTAAGGCTTCGCTAGGGGCAAGTGAATATATCGTGGTGGCGACGGTGCGACCAGAAACAATCATGCTAGATACTCACATGGCGGTACATCCAGATAACAAAAAAACAAAAAACTTGATTGGTAAAAAAGTGATCAATCCCCTATCGGGACACGAGATGGAGATAATAGCTGACTCATTTGTCGACCCTGAGTTTGGGACAGGAGTCGTCAAACTGACCCCCGCACACGACAAAAATGATTATGAAGCGGCAAAGAAACACAACTTGCCAGTGATAGTGGGAATCGGGATGGACGGCAAGATGACGGAAAAGGCTCTAAAATGGGCGGGGAAATCTGTCTTTAGTGCGCGCAAAGAAGTGGTAGAAGAGCTACAAGCGCTTGGAGCGATTGAAAAAATTAACGAGAAATACGAACACGCTGTGACGGTCTGCTACAAAGGTGGGCACGATATAGAACCCATGATCCTGCCCAACTGGTTTGTGAAGGTAGAGTCACTCAAGAAACCAGCGCTGGAAGCGGTGGAAAATGGTTCGGTCAAAATCTACCCAGAGTGGCGCAAGATCACCTACACCAAGTGGATGGAAGAGATGCATGACTGGCCGATTTCACGACAGGTAGTGTGGGGAATCAGGATACCGGCGTGGTACCCTGTCAAACAAAACCCAGAGCTACAAGTGACATTCCTGGCGAAAGATCGCAAAAGTTCCGACCACTCGCCTAAAAGCGCGCAAGGGTCGGAACTGTCACACAAGTCGGTAGTTGTAACAGGGCGAGTTGGTGAGCTACTTAAAAACTATAGTTTTGAGGAAATAAGAGATGGACTACAAACTCTGATTGCACCAGCTGGGTGTGAGAGTGTAGTTAGTGAGTCATGTCCGGGAGAGGGATATTTGCAAGAAACCGATACTTTTGATACTTGGTTCTCTTCTGGTCACTGGCCACTAGTGACACTACAATATCCCGATAGTGATGACTTTAAACAGTTTTATCCAACGAGCGTACTAGAAACAGGATGGGAGATCATCCGCTTTTGGGTGTCGCGCATGATCATGTTTGGGATATATCTGACGGGTAAACCGCCATTTGAGTATGTTTACCTACATGGACTAGTGAGGGCACTGGATGGACGCAAGATGAGCAAATCATTAGGGAACGTGATCAACCCTGACGAATATATGGAGCTGTACGGCGTAGATGCGCTACGCATGGGACTGATAGCAGGGACGGCAACGGGCAAAGACTTTTCCTTCCCGAAAGACAAAGTCTTGGCTTACCGTAATTTCGGGAACAAGCTGTGGAATATGGCTAGGTTCTATCACATGATGGCCGACCCCACTTCGCCAAAGGCTTCACTAGGGGCAAGTGAAATTAGTTGGTTTGAGCCCAACATGGAAGGATTGACTGAAAGCGATAAGGCGATAATCGAACAGTTAAATGAAACCATAAAACAAGTTGACCAAGCGCTAGCGAAGTTTAGATTTGCGGAAGCTTGTGACACTATTTACCATTTCATGTGGGATGAGGTGGCGGCGAAATATCTAGAAGAGATCAAAGAACGCGAAGATCTGGGGATAGCTTTGTCTGTGCTAAGACACGTAATCCTGACTGGACTCAAACTACTACACCCCTTTATGCCGTTTGTAACTGAGGCGATCTGGGCGGAGATGCCGAGGAAAAAGAGTGAGATGTTGATAGTGAGTGGGTGGCCTACAAAGTAGGAGTGTTATCATGTTTTAAAACATGATAACAAGTTGAGGTAAGTGTTTAGATTGAATAGATTGATGGAAAAATATTATTGAAGACGTGGTGCTAGGCGTCGCCGAAAGCTTGAGGGGTGATTTTGAGAGTTGATTTGATGTCCTCGACGGAAAACCAGCGGAAGGCGACTGACTCGTGGTTGAGAGTGATGGGGTCGTCGAAGTGGATAAGGTAAACCAGAATGAGGTGGTTTTCGTGGCGACCGACGACTTGACGATATATAGTTCTACTTTACCCTAGCTAGATTGTATGTAGTAGCTGGACCGGAGCCGATTTTTTTGAGAATACGATACTTTACGAGCTTGGCAAGGCGTAGCTGTGCGGTGCGGAGAGGAATATTTAAAATATCTGCTACATCGCTACTATTGATATGCTTGAGGGTGAGCACAAAATCAATGATTTTTAAGTCATTACTGTCGAGAGAATTTTCTCCCAATGATTTGCCTGTACTAATTAAAGAGAGAACAGATTCTTGTAGGCGGAGAACTTCGAGCCAAAAGCCCTGGACAAAATAGGTGAGCCAATTAGTCAGATCATCCCTACCACTCTGGAGAGCCTGATAATATGCTCGACGATCAAGATTATAATGATCTTCGAGAACAAGGCCGCGACGAAATTCCCATCCAGATTGATATAAAGAAAGAAGGGTGAGGAGACGCCCGGTGCGACCATTGCCGTCAACAAAAGGATGAATGGACTCAAACTGATAGTGGAGAATGCCCGCACGAATGATTGGATGTATGGAGGAGTGTTGATTGTGCCACGAAAGGAGGTCGTGCAGGAGTTGGGAGATATTGGACGGTTCCGGCGGGGTATAGACGATTTGGTCTGGCTGGTTGGGGCGGCTATTGACGATATAGACGGGAGTGGTGCGTAGTTTACCAACTTTGCTACTAGGGAGCAGACCACTCATAGTAATCTTGTGAAGATTCAGGACATTTGACAGAGCGATTTTATCTTGATTACCTAAATTAGTTACCTCATCGAGAGCGGAGAAGTAGTTATTGACCTCGAGCTGATCTTTGGCGGGAGCGGTAATTGGAGATTTGGAGGCTAGCTTGGCAACTTCGGCTTCGGAGAGAGTGTTGCCCTCGATGCTGGTACTGCTATGAGCCATCTTAATAACTGCCGAGCGACGGAGCATGGTTTCGCGCACGGGCATGAGTTTGACTTGCGCGATTTTACCCCTAATTTCGGCGATATCAGAGAGCCAAGATAATATCTGATCTGTAATCTGGTAGTTTGGCTTAAACATGAGTTGATTATAACATAAATCGCGCAATAATCGCGCAATGACAGCTATAAGGTGAGACCTTGAAGATTGCTGTTGCTTTGTTCGGCTTGGAAATATGCGTTGGGACCCCAAGAGGAGATCATCTCACGGGTGATGGGAGTGGCGAGTTTCCAGAGCGCTTGATGAATGCCAATCAGGGTATTGGTCAGGTTAGCGGAGCGGAGGATGAGCCCCCAGACCTCGTCACCTTGGACTGAAATGATCCGGGTGCGGTCGCTTTTACAGTGGATCCAGACAGAGGTAGGAGTGAGTTCGAAAGGGAGGTAACGGTTCTCGACATGGTCGAGGTAGTGGGAGTTACGCTCCGTCTGATAGGAGAGGACGTGCTTGCTCCAGGGGGTGAGTGGGATCAGGTTATACTCGGTGGCTTTGGCGTGGCTCCAGAATTTGATCGACTTTTCGACTAATTTGTTGGTCTCTTTAGTGCCAAAGACATCCATGGGGGTTAAGTAGTCAAAGACGTAGCCATCGGTGTCGACGTCGTCGATGTCAGACTGAACGTGGTACGCCCCTGCTTTGCCCGGGAAAAACTGGAAATCGGCGTTAGTCCCCTCTTTGAGAAACTCACGTTTAAGGAACGGGAGGATGCTGACTACGTCGACTTCTTGCTTAATTAGACTCGCGCGCTTATTCCAGAGAATGTCGCGGAGCACACTCGGATTTTTGGCGCGCACACGGGTCTGTTGTTTCATTAGACCGGTCGCGCTCTCTAGCTCGACTAGTCCTTTAAGAGCTAGGTCTGTTAAGACGGCGTAGACGGTAGTCCTGGGGATACCGGTTGCTTTGGCGAGAGCAAAAGGCGAGGTCTCCCCTGCCCCAAGAGCTGCCTGGTAAATGGTAGCTTCGTTGGCGGAGAGCCCAAACTGCTCAAGAACTTGCTGGGCGCGTTTAAGGTGATCCATATGGCTCCTAGTCGGTTTGTGACGACACTGTTCGTCACTTTTGACAGTAGTATACACCCGTCCTATAATCCGCGCAAGTTGAAAGGAGTGCTCATATGCATGGTCAAGAATTTGCGCGTTTTAAATACGACCCCAAAATAGAGAGGGGGAGGTTGCCTGGTCCAATATTTGTCGGACTTGACTGGCAGGGTATGCGCCCTGGTGAAGAGCAAAAAGGGAGAATTCTATCCATCGATGGAGCAAGCTGGGAAATTACGGTGGCAGGGTTTCAGAGTTGTGTGGGCACTGGGCACTCGGTACTTCACCAAGAGGCGACAGAAATGGAAGAAATGTATATGGTGGAGGGAGAAGGCAAGATGTTGGCTTGGGATGGATCGACGACATACAGAGAATACCATGGTAACTATTGGGAAACAAAACTAGTTGGTGCGTTGACAAGGGGGCAAGCGAGTCGTGCAAACTTTACCCTCGCAGTTGCTTGTGATATGGGGTGTTCTCTTCTGCCTAGGGGTAGGGAGTATACCGTCCTAAATATTGAGGTTGACGGCCAAACATCACACACGTTACCAGCGTTTATCTTGCCTGGTTACTCGCATAGTGCTGTCTTTACAAAACCATCCCTGTACTTTGTGATGAAACGAAAGATAGTCGTGAAATAAGTTAGAATACTCTCTTATGTGGAAGACAATTTCGAGTCGTAACTCTGACCTTTTTATATTGGCACATTTTTGCCAAGCTTTATGGTTTATTATCCCAATCTGGATAGTGTATTACCGAGGTTATGTATCAACATCACAAATAGCATTTATTGCAGGTTGGGCGTATTTTGTCCAACTGATAATGGAGTTGCCAACTGGGGCATTTGCTGACATGGTGGGAAAAAGATGGAGCGTAATTTTGTCGTATCTACTAACGGCATTGGGCATGTTGATAATTCCTTTTGCTCACACGTTTGGACATTTTTTGCTAATTGAAACTTTTGTAGGTATAGGCTCTGCACTGTTTTCGGGAGCACAAGAGGCTCTTTTATATGACTCGTTCAAGCAAGAAGGAAAAGAGGCTGAGTTTGGCAAAGTAATGGCAAAGGATGGGTTTTGGTACCAGATAGGACTTATGACTGCGACCGGAATTGGCGGAATCATGTATCAGTACGGTCACTTGATACCGTTTATGGCGAGTGCGACGAGTGCATTGATTGGGATGATAATTGCTTGGATATATGTAGAACCAAAGATTGATACAGAAAAATTTTCTTTAGATAATTATCTCAAACAAATTAGGTTGGGTGTGCATGAAATAAAAAAGAATAACGAGACTTTGTTGTTATCTGGTTACTATATTGCTGTCGGCAGTTTAACCTGGGCATGTCAGACTTTTTTTAATTCATACTTACTGGTAGATTTGGGGTTTGATGACAAGGCGCGTGGATTTATTGCCGCTGGTCTTCGATTATTTAATATTGTGATCCTGATGAGATTAATAAAAAATGAGAAGATTTTTAATCACAGAAATACTTTCATTTTTTTCCCGATCCTAATGATGGTGGCAATGTTGCCTGGTGTTTTTCTAGATGGGGTTTGGGGGATACCTACAGTAGCAGGTGTCATGATGGCTTCGACGGCGAGATGGATACTGTTGGCCAAATATACTAACCAAGTATACGATTCTAAATACCGAGCAACCGCGATTTCTACTTTATCGATGGCAATTGGACTAATCGTTATGATTATAACGACATTATCCGGTCCTATTATGGCTAATTATGGAGGAGTAAGAATTATCTTTTCCATACTGGGATTGATAACCATGATTACGGTTGTACCACTAGTTATTCAAATATTAAAATTGCCTAAATATGGACAAGAATAATATTGCTATAGCATATGCATTAACCTTTCTTTCCGAGTGCTACTGGCCGTCTGTGGCAGCGTTGTTTTTCTACCTCCGGTACTTTTCCTTTGCCCAGATCGCCACATTGTGGGCCATCCAGATGGCAACGAGCATTATTTTGGAGGTACCAACGGGAGCGCTCGCGGACGTAGTGGGGAGAAAGGTGACAATTGTGGCCTCATTTGTAATTGGAGCCATCTCGCTACTTATTTTCCCGTTTACCTCAACTTTCTCGGTGTTTGTGGGATTAGAAATGCTTAAAGGTTTGGCAAATGCCCTCTACTCTGGGAGTATGGAAGCACTCGTCTATGACGGGTTGAAGGAAAAGGGGCAAGAAGCAGATTACCCACGAGTAACTGCCCACATAGAGACAATTAACTGGGCAAGTTGGGCGATATCGGCTGTCGGCGGAGGATACTTGTTTGCGCTCCACCACCAAAGTCCGTGGTTAATCCAGGGAGTAATGTTTGTGGTCGCGGCTGTGCTAGCAACCAAACTCGTGGAGCCACAACTAGACTCGACCAAGGTCAAGCTGGCCGAGGCATGGAGACAAAACTGGCGAGGATTCCAAGAGTTATTTGGTAGTAGTCGGACGACTAGGATAACTTTGCAACTAGTAGTTGTGGGGGCGGGTTATATTATTGCCAGCAATATTTTGGGGGCGTCACAGGCGAGAGAATATGGGATGGGAGCAACCGGGACGGGGTGGATATTTGGGGTGGGATGCCTACTATCGGTACTGGCAGCACGGATGTTTGGATACTGGAGAGCAAAGTGGGGTGAACAAAGGCTAGTGGTCGTGACAGCGGCAATGATGCTAACGAGTTTTTTGATCGCGAGGTATGTGGGGGTGGTCGCAGGGGTGGGACTAATATTGCTGCGGATTGCGAGCTCCTCCACATTTCGCAATAGCCGGAGCGTGATAGTGAACGCGTGGATAAGTAGTCAGAACCGGGCGACGGCACTATCAACATTGAGCTTACTAACACAAGCTCCCTATGTACTTCTAGCTCCTCTACTAGGACTGGTGATAGATAAAACTTCACCCAACCAGTTTGCCTGGTGGTTGGGAGTGGGGATAGTGACTTGCCTGGGAATTACTATTGTATTTGGGGGCAGACAAAAAATTGCTACAATACACTTATGAAAAAAGCATTGATCCTGCATGCGTGGTTTAGTAAGCCAGAGAGTAACTGGTACCCGTGGCTTAAGAAAGAGCTAGAGAGCAAAGGGTACAAAGTCTGGATACCTGAGCTACCTACAATGCCGACCAACTCTCCAGATATGGAGAGCATGCTCAAGTTTATAATTGAGAAAAGCTTTGTAGATAAAGAAACTTTGGTTATTGGTCACTCTCTGGGATCAGTGCTTGGATTGCGCCTGGCGGAGCGAGTGAAATTTGATAGGGGGATACTACTGGCTGCCTGGGACTACAACGACCTAACTCCAGAACATCAGAGTTTTTGGCAGAATATGATGGATCACAACAAAATTAAAAAGAATGTGAAAGATTGGGTCTTTTTGATTTCGGATAATGATCCGTATGTGACAAAATTTATAGCACACGAAGTGGCGGCGCGAGTGAATGCAAAGACTGTGGATGTAGGGTCCAGAGGACATTTTGGCGCAGATGACAAAGTGACTACAGTGCCGGAGATACTAGAGTTTGTGTAGGTGTTACTATGTTTTCCCACTTCGCTCTAGCGAGCTACGAGGGACACAGTAAAACATGGCAACGTGGGAGGGCGGTATAATCGGTGTATATGTCTATTAATTTGCCGTTTCCTGCTAAAGAGTTGGAGGAGTTAGAATCAACTTTTAGTTTTGCGAGTAATGAGATCTATTACTACAACACACACCGACCCACAGCATTAGTGCAAAAATTACAGAATCGTAATGATGAGTTTGATCCAAATTTAGTCCCACGAATTTTTGAGAGCGCCCTACACGAACAATTGGAGACATATCAGATATCAAAATTCATGGGCACAGGTCATGTGATTTATTTTGCAAGAACAAAGAGTGGGAAAGATCTTGTGCTGAGGGCGACACATGGTCTACCCAGTCCAGAATTGTACATGGAAATGGAGCAATGGGTAATAGCCCGCTACAAGGAAGTAGGAATAAATAGTGTCGAAATACTCACTAGTGACGCCGGTCGGAAAGAATTTGAGTTTGATTACCAAATCATGAGGCCGCTGCCTGGCAAAGACCCGGAGGTCGAGTGGGAAGGATCGCAAGAGGACTATGACCAGCTGAGCTTTAATTTAGGACGCATGATCGCAAGACAATATTCTCTCCCTGCAAAAGGATGGGGGAGATGGATTCAAAAGAATGGCCAAGTAGAGGGGGCATTGAAGAGTAGAAGTGAGTATTTGAATGCATATATAGAACACGACTTGGGAGTATTGAGGCTGTTTGATGTGATTAATGAACAGGCGGCGGATACGCTGCGAGTATATTTCAAATCAAAAGATGTGGAGGATTTGTTTAGTGATACAACTCAAGGATATTTTATACATCACGACGTGGCTGATCATAATATCCGTTATAGGGGGAGCGAGGTGGTGGCACTGTTTGATTGGGAGTGTGCAGTAGTATGCGATCCAGTATCTGACCTAGCTGCTGCACCCACTTGGAAGGTGCAATACCCACGCGAGAAGAAGTTGACCGATGGTTTTATTGCTGAGCTGGGTACCATACCAGACAATTTGGAGTCCAAGGTTGCGGTATACTTATTGCGAACGATGTTGTGGAAGGTGGCTTTTGCACTCAAGGGTAAGCGTTTAGCAGAAAAACATGTAAGGTTTTTAAGAGATGCTATTGCGAGATGTGGATTGTCAATAGAGGTAAAGACTCATTGGGTAAATTAGTGCGAGCTGAGTGCTAGGAGGAATTGGTAAAGATTAGTTAGTGAGTAAACGAATTTGGCGGAAATTAGGTCCAGGCAACCCTTGTAGCGTGACCGCAGAGGAATGGAATTTGGCCTGGGATAACTGAGTAACAGAGAAAATGTCTTCGATAAATCCAGACTCGCTCGGACGAAGCACGCCTGCCCCAATCCAAAAACGTACGGTAGAGGAGCGAGTAGTGCGGATAGGTAAAGTATTGCTAATGGCAAAACTATCGAGAAAGATTTTGGTAGGAGTACGATAGTAGGGACGACGCTTCGAACTAAGAATGAAAGCGTCGAACAGAGTTTGTGATTCAAGATACTCGGCTTCGGAGAGTGGATGATCGGCTTTAACATTCATGGCGATGACTGAGCGTTGAGCGGGTGAAAGTTCTGGACGGGAGAGTTTGTATTTAGCACGAGTGATAGCTAGGTTGGTGGCAAATTCGGTGGCAAACTCTTGGGGGGTCGGATACTGTTCAAGGAGAGTGTGGAGAGTAAAGTGAAGATTGGCGGGTACGCGCGTTTGCACAAAATCTAGGAGTTCTAGAAAACTACTTTGATACTGATCCAGATCGGATTGAGAGAGATGGTTTAACTGGGCAACGATAGTGCCATCGGCAAAAAAATCAAACCAAACCCCGGGTGGATAAACAGCCAGAATGGGCTTGAGCCACTCGACTTTGTGAAGAAGAAAAAAGAGTTCGGCCCAATCGACAAATGGAGCTTCTGGCAAACGCCAGAGTTTGTAACAGCCAAAAACCCAAACAAGCGGAATGGGCGCGTTGTGGGCAATAGCAGTAGTAATAACCTGGCGTATATGAGCTTGGTATTCAGCGGAAATAGAGTGACGGCGATACTGGGAAGTGGTGAGCCGACGATAAATAAACTCGACCAAATCTGAGGGAGTGGGAAGAGAAGTGGGTTGTTTGAGAAGAGTAATTTGATTGTTGAGGTGATGCTGGATTTGAGTGTCTAGAGTTGACATATGGCTATTATAATTCATCGTCGCGAGGGTGAAACAATACTACACGCGATTTTGATCAATTAGGTTGCGGAGGTAGCCACTGGCTCCCTGGCCTGACTCCTCACCTTTCTCTTTAAGAAACTGTTCCTGACTACTAGTAATAAAGAGGTTAAAGCGATGGGAGAGTAGATCTTTTTGAGCGAGTTTGAGGAATGACTCGATCTGTTCTTCAATTGTGGAGCGATTATATTTAGCTCCATGAAAATATCGATTATTAATCTTCTCGGAAAAATCCTCGTGGAGGGAGAGACAGAGAACATGCTTTTTGGCCTGGATGGCAAGGGTTGCCTCGTGGCCGAGCTGAAAATCCTCCTGACTAATCTCAATAACGACCGCGTCGGCCCAGAAGATGCCGCGCCGGATCGCCTCGTAGTGGAGGAGGTGGGGGTGAGAGGCAAGGTGAGAGCGAACGGTTGGGGGGACTAGGTTGAGGTAGTTGCCTTTTTCGGGAGAGATAATTGTGAGATCGGGTTGACTATCGAGTGTGCGAGCAAGGAGATCGTAGGATTTTTGATACTGGGCTTTGCCGGTGTAGCTGGCGGTCCAAAAAAGTTTCATACAGATATATGTATATCAAACTATTGCGTATTTAGCAAGCTAATTGTATATTTGTTTTGTTATATATGTATGGAGATACTATGATCAAATCAATTGGTACACATATTAAGGCGCGGGACTACAAAAAGAGCCGGGCATTTTATGAGGGGCTAGGATTCCCGATCATCTTTGAGTACGGGCCGGATAAGGAAGTAAAAGAGGAATACAACGGAGTAGTATTTGGGGTGGGAGAAGCCAAGCTAGAGGTGGCGGATGGGCACCGGGCGGTAGCACCTGCGACATTTGTGGAAAAAGTAACAAGCTCTAAGATCTCGCTGATGGTCGAAGTGGAAAGTGTCGCGGAAATTATGGAGCGGGCGAGCAAGATGAAACTCTCCCCCACCACCCCACTGCGCCACTATTACTGGGGCAAGCTCGAGGTAGTTTATCGCGACCCGGACGGAGTTATTGTCGTTTTTACCCAGCCATATGATGAGGTGGAGGCCAAGCGGCTCGGGGCGGATGAGACGTGGAGGGTGGCGCCTGGGAGTTAACTTGACAACCATAAAGTGTAACGTTATACTTTATGGTATGAAAATAGATGAGCCGCGAGCAGAAATTGAGAGAAAGCGGGCACAACTGAAGGCGTTGGGAGGTTTAAAGACGACAGCACAGAAAAACCTGGATGAGTGGTATCGGGTGGAGTTAACTTTCACCAGTAACGCGATTGAGGGGAATACCCTCTCTAGAGCCGAGACGGCGCAAGTTGTGGAAAAGAACCTGACGGTGGCGGGGAAGAGTATACGAGAGCATCTAGAGGCGATTAACCATGCCCGGGCGTGGGAGTGGGTTAAAAAACAAGTGAGGGTGAAGAATCGGCCAAATAACCAGAGATTGTTGGAACTGCACCAGTTGATTTTGCAGAAAATTGATGACATGGATGTAGGGAAATATCGAAGTGTACCGGTCAGAATTGCGGGGAGCCGGGTGATTTTGCCAAATCCCATGAAAGTACCAACGTTGATGACAGAATATTTTGCGTGGCTTGCGGAGACAGAGATCGACCTAGTGGAGCGAGCGAGCGAGGCACATCTAAGACTAGTGACGATCCACCCGTTTGCTGATGGGAATGGGCGGACGGCGAGACTAATAATGAATTGGCTACTGCTACTGGCAGGATACCCACCGGTTATTATCGCCAAAGAGGAACGAGGTGAGTACATAGAGAGCCTGGAGCAAGCGCAACTGGGCGGGAGCCGGGAACGATATGACAAGCTGATCTTGACGGCGCTAGATCGATCCTATGACATATATTTACAGGCGGCGGGAGAAGTGCCAGAAAAAGTAAAAGAACTGCGAAAAATCGGAGAGTTGGCCAGGGCAGCGAACGAGAGTGTAGCCACGATTCGTCACTGGGTGAAGATGGGGCTAATCCTGGTTGCAGGAGAGAGCAAGGGAGGATATCAACTTTTTACGAGCGAGCAAGTCGAGCGAGCACGGCGAGTGCGGGAACTACAGAAAAAGCGGCGGTTGAGTTTGGAGGAGATTAGGGGGGAGCTAGATTAGTTGGGCGGTGCCATGGTCGTCGAGGACTTGAAACTTGCTGGCCACTCCCCAGAGGTACTCAAAGAGTTGACGTTGCATATCGGCGAGCTCTTGACTATAGATTTCGACGCAGAAGATCTCGTCCCCCGTATAGCGGTACATGCAGTAGACGTTGTTGTAGATGAGGATTTCAAATTGGAAAGGGTTTGATTGGGGAGCAAGGTGACGAATCTCACAATAACGCGTAACGAGCTTGGTTACATCAGTCCAGGCTTCTAGGTGGGTTAAGTGGGTCAGGGTGCGGATGTGAATCTTATTTGCCACAAAGCGCTCACGGAGATGTTCGGCTTCGGCGTGGGAAAGAAACGAGTCGAGAGTACCAATCTCATAAGTCAAGAGCTCACCTTTGGCGCGGAGTGAGTTGTAGGTGACCTGCTTGAGACCATCTTGGCCGTGATAAAAGAGCACGCTCGAATTGGCGGCAGGTTGAGTGGAGAGAGAGGTGAGTTGGGACTGAAGAGTGGGAAGGGATTGGCGCAAGCGAGCGACGGACTGTTCCTGATCAGCGACCAAAAATTCCAGCTGGTCGGGGGCGGTAGCCACAAAGCGCATACCCCGCTCCCCTACCCTAGTTACCACCATTTTTTGCACTAAGAGATTGTCCAAGAGACGATACACTTTGGTACGGGCGAGGTGGAGAATGCGGGAGAGTGCGAGCGCGGTATCTCCCCTACCCTGCAAAATAGCCAGATATACTTTGGCCTCGAGCTCGGAGAGACCAAAGTGGGAGAGCAGAGAAATAGCAGTGTCTAGTTTTTCGGACATCAGATTGAATTTTAGCAGATAGGTGGGATGATGCAATGAAGATATGGAGATCAAATGAACCTTAAAGATATTAACCATTGGAGGGAGCGGGATTTACACCCACCCTCAGGATATACACCAGTATTTGAGTTGTTAGGTCGAAAAAGACGACTGGAGCAAGCACGCAAATTGGCTGAGACTGGTGGTATTGAAATTAGCGCAAATCCAACAGAAGCGGTGACACAACTGTTTAATATTTATTACGACTGGCTTGCTAGTTCTGCAGAAGACGAACCGGAGATATAATTAAATTATGGGAATACTTTTTGCAATACTGGCGGCATTGTCACAGTCTATTTTGTGGATAGCTTTAAAGAAAAGTTATGAGAACTTATCACCATCAGTGGCGTTTTTCTTTGATATGTTGGGGGGAATTCTGATTTGGATCCCTTTTTCGCTGATGGTCGGGGTTGATTTTTCGAGGATCGGAGAGGTGCTAATCTATGCTTTGATCAGTGGGATATTGTCAGAGGCATTTGTATTTTATGTATTTTCTAAAGGAGAGGTAAGTTATACCAGTACGCTCTTTTCTATTTATCCTCTCTTTACCATTCTGTTTTCGGTGATGATTAACGGAGAGCGACTACTCTCTACACAATATTTGCTAATCGCTTTAGTGATCGTGGGAACTTTGATTGTGTCTGTACCGGAGAAAATTAACAAGAAAGAATTGATAAATAAGAGCTTTGTAATATGGCCACTCTTGGGGGCATTGGCGGTCGGGTTTTCGGATACCTTGTCAAAGGGGATCATTGATAAAACGAGCGCTGAATCTTTTTTATTTGGACTGGCAATAGCGCAAATCCCAGTGTCTCTGGGATATTTATTGTATGAGAAGCAGTTGATCCCTAGATTGACTGTGGTAAGGAGAGAGTGGGCGACATATAAATTTGCGGTGTTGGGATCCATGATGAATGTGTTAACCGTACTGTTTTTATGGTTGGCTTTTGAGCGAGCGCCTGCCTCAATCGCTTCGCCGATAACTGCATCTTACCCTGGGTTTGTGGTGTTGATGGCAGTCGTATTTCTGAAGGAAAAAGTGGCGAAAAAAGATTATTTTGGATTTCTTTTGATACTCGCGAGTGTGATGGGCATTAGCTATCTATCTCCATAAACAGACCCCGAATCTTCCCGGGGTCTGTTTGAGTCATGCCAGTTACCTCGCGGCGCTGGCCCAGATGGCCTCGAACCAGACTCGAGCTGATTGGATGATCGAAAGATCTTCGATCACGACCGCATAGGGATTTACGGCCTCAAAGCTGATGATAGCGACAAATGAGTCGGTGATGATCAGATCACTCTCGGCGGAACTGCTGAGATAGCGAGCTTGATTTTTGACCCCGTCTTTTTTCGCTCCGTAACTCCGATTACCTGCTGTGTCGGCGACGACCTCGCGGGTTTTGATATCGCTACCAAAGAGTTGGGGCTCAAACTCGGAGTCATACCACTCCCCGATCACCGCTTGATAGCCGGTGCTTAGGCAAATAAAGTCCGCGGCCTTGCTGTTTAGGGCGCGTTGGTAGACCGACTTAATATTGTCGGCGCCGGGCAAAAGTTGAATGCCTTGATTTTTCATATGTGTCCTCCTTTTGGACAGTAAATAATATGTGCAGTGTATAACTAGTGTGGAAAAGTGTATAATTGTTGTCCAGTTGGTGAACAATATGGAAAAGATAGAGCTAACAAAGTATTTGCGCAAGCTGGGGCTAACGCAAGAAGCGAGCACGATTTATCTGGATTTGATGGAGCACGCGGAGTCGACTCCCCTACTGATTGCCCGGCGTACAGGCATTAACCGAACCAAGGTGTACCGCGTGATTGAGGAGTTATTGCACCAAAAGCTGGTCAGGCAAGAAGTCGGATTTAAGTCGAGTAGCGTCTCCCCTGCCCCACTTACCACCTTGGCGGCAAGACTGACAGAGAAGCAACGACGAGTAGCAGAGCTAACCCAAGGGTGGAGAGAGGTGGAGCGAGAGCTAACGCAACTGGGAGAGGTAGAAAAGGCAGAAACGAAAGTGCGGTACTACCGGGGCAAGAGCGGAATAGAGCAGATGGTGTGGAATGTGCTCTCGGCCAAGAGTGAAGTGGTGGGATATACCACACGGGATCTTGTTGACTTTGTGGGAGCTAAATTTATGAGAGAGTTTGTTGCTGAGTTTGTCCGGCGCAACTTAGCTATGCGAGACATTTATGGAGATGAATACCAGACCAACAAACACACGCAATATGACTGGGGCGGACGAGTTAAATCGAGATATGTACCGAGCAAGATTTTGACGATCCCGCACCAGATGGATATCTATGACGAGACGGTGAGCTTTTACCGCTGGGTGGGAGAGGAGGTGTTTGGGGTGGAAATTGTGAGTCCAGCTGTAGCTGTGATGCAGAAACAACTGTTTGAGCTAGCGTGGGAGAGAGGTAGTGAATAAGTTAAGTCAAAGAACTAATGTGCTACTTTCCCCTACCGAATATAATGCCCTGATCTCGTTGTTCAATAAGTATGATTTAATCATGGGGGAGCTGGCCTAGCGCATGAGGTAGAAGTAACAATTGGCGGGTGGAGGGCTCGAACTAGAGACGATCGATGTAGAGAAGATGGCCGAGGAGATAGTCCCCTAGCCTTCGGGGTAGATGACCTGACCGGTTGAGTAGCGGTGGAGGATGCTAGCGATCAGAGTTTGGTATGGCATACCGAGTTTGGCGGCTTTGGATTTGAGCTGAGTAATGGTTGTGGGTTGCAGGCGCAGGTTAATGTTTTTGGATTTGAGAAGCTTGAGGGTAAGAGTGGCAGAGCGCTGAAGCTTGGCTATTTCTTGTTTGGCGTTTGGTACTGGCTTCCATTCGCCACGATTGACCGAATCGAGTAGCTCCTGTTCCTCGGCATCTAGGGGATAGACGGGTTCAAGAAATGTTTTATTTTTTTTCATTTGACTCCTTTGTAGCTTTTTTATATCTTTTTTGAGCTTTGCGACTGGGAATAATAGTTTTTAGAAAGATTTTGTCAGGATCTTCAACGTAAGGAACCATGTAAATATATCCGCGAAGACGAAAATATAATATTCGCTGCTTCGGATATTTGGAGACGTTGTAGTGAGGAAGATCCTCAAGATACTCGTCTTTGTGCAAGAGATCGACAATCTCTTCAAAACTAATGTTCCGCTTGGCTTTTAAATTACGACTCTTCTCTGGGTTCCACTCGATTGGTTTATCCACAACCACATTTTATGACAAATGATAGACAATGTCAAATTAGCGCATGAGGTAGATGCCGCCGAGAGTGATGAGGGCGGCAATAAACTTGCGCAAGAGAAAGTCTTTTTCTCCCAAAAGAAAGAAGCTCAAGAGTACAACAAAAGGGGCGGTGGCGGTAGCAATGGGGATGACGTTACTAGCCTCTGTCAGAGTAAAGGCCTTGAGCATGAGGGTGTAACCGGAGAGGTTGAGAGAACCCAAGAAGATTATTTGCCAAAGAGGAGTGAGAGCCAGCTCGCGTTTAATGTCGGACAGAGAGACCGTCGGGAAAAGGCCACTAATCAAGCTGCCAATGGCAAAAGAGAGAACACTAAAAGTTGCCACTCCCAAGGCAGGGACATTGAGAGCGTCAAAAAACCAAGCGAAAGATAGGACGCTACAGATCATGACGGTGTAGCGGAGACCTTCTGGTGTAAGAATCGCTCGTTTCCCTTGATTAACAAATATTAGCACGTTAGCCAGAATGATGAGAGTGACTCCGAGGAGTTTGTTTATGGAGAGTGATTCGTGCAAATAAATAAGCGCGAGGAAAAAGGTGCCGACGGGAGCCACCTTGGCGACAATGGCAAAGGTGGAGGCCTCCACGTGCTTTTTGACAAAGTACTCGAGACGACCGTTAATACCCCAGAGCACTAAGCCCAAGAGGGTGAGGAGGAGGATCTGGGGGGTGATGGCTCCTGGTGGGGTGGGGTCGAGGAAAAAGATAGAGAAGGAGAGGATGGCAACGACCGCGTTGTAGATGGTGGCAAATGCGCGCGGGCTCTCGGAGCGGGTAGCGACAAAACGGCTGGCCACGTCGTAGAGGACAAATGAAAGGAGAGATAGGAGGGAGAGAGTGAGCCAGGACATAAGAGGATTATGATATTGCTCTTACTAAAAATATAGCGCAAGCTTTTATGGAACTGTTTGATAAGGAACTCTAACAAACATTTCGTCCAGTCTAATACTTGCCGAAGCGAAGTCTTTTGCGCTGCTTAGATTCCACGAACCTCCGTAAGTTTTGAGGTCTTCTACTCCCGGTTGAAGTAATCTGAACAGACCCGGGTCAAATTTGTACAGAGTATTTTGTACCAACATATCATCAACTCTAATTATTCCTTCAAAGATGCATTCTCGTGCTCCTTTTGCTCGTAGTTGTGAATACTCCTGCGTTTCGGGATTGGAGTCTTTTTCCCATGCTTGGATTAGTTGCTCAGTTAAGCGTGTGCGCTGACTACTTACCCATTCGGCAATGGCAAAAGGAAAGATAATATGATCCCGATAGGCATACATCTGTGAATAGTACTTATCGACAATTTCACGGGAATACTGTTCAAATGAGAGTTCATGTATATCTTTGTGTAGGAGTAAAACAAAACTGCTGTATGGCAAAGTTTCTACGGCTCTTTTGAGGGCAACAGGGCTCATTTTAACTTCAGTGGGAAGGATCGAAAGCAGAAATTTTTCTGACTCCACTTTATACGACCTTCGACTGCGCTCGAGGTGTTGAAGAATAATGCCGGAAGCAAAACTGTCTAGACGTGATTTCGGTTCTTTATCCGGGTTTTTCATGTGCGGAGTGTAACAGCTTGATAATATGGTGTATACTTGTTGTGCAGAAAGTGCACATGATGAATAAACGAAATGCAGACAAGATCATAGAATTTGTGCAGAAGCTGGGATTTTCGGCGGAGGCGGGGAGAGTGTATCAAGCACTACTTGTACGGGGAGAGTTGAGCATCTTGGAGCTCTCCAGAGAGGCGAATGTCGAGCGGACGGCGCTATACCGGCAAATACCCAACTGGGTGGCGCAGGGACTAATACGGGAGCTCCTAGCGCATAAAACGCACAGGTACGCGGCGGCGCAAATTTCGGAGCTGGGTCGCATGGTAGAGGAACAGAAACAGCGAGTAGAGGAGCTTGGGCGGGAGACGACTGAGATCGAGAAGATGGCGGGAGAGATGAGGGGTCGCCACAAGACACAGGTCAAGTACTACCAGGGGGTAGCGGGGCTCAAGCAAATTATGTGGAACGAGACAAAAGCTAAGGGAGAGATACTAGGGTATACCTATCGCAACATGGAAGAGATCGCGGGAATCAAATTTTTTAAAGAGTGGGTCGCGGAGTTAGAAAAACACAAAATAATCTCGAGAGATTTGCGGAGTGATGAGTTTATCGCGAGTATGCAGCGACCAGGTTATGAGCGGGTGCATATAGCAGAGAGCTCGTGGCGATATTTACCCGAGTCGGTGATGAAGCTGTCGCACAACCTGGATATTTACAACAATACGGTCGCGATCTATTACTGGGAGGAGGGAGATGTCTTTGGGGTGGAGATTGAGAACGAGAAGATGGCCGAGACCCAGCGGAGTATCTGGCGGAGCATGTGGGGCTTGGCGGGAAAATACAAGAAGATAACTAGCGAAAATAGGTAGTGAGCGCAAAGCGATATTGGTCAAGGAAAAGACGTTTGAAATGGAAGAGATTGTTGAGCTCATAAAACACGATTAAGGCCTGTTTGTATTCATTTTCGTCGAGACTGCGATACGACAGGGGGAAGTAATCGTGAGCTAAGAGAATGGCATTGCCTAGCATGCGGGCGGTGCGTTTGTTGCCATCGGCAAAGGGCTGGAGATAGGCAAACAGAGCGTTAATAAATAATGATTTTTCTAGCGGATGAGGGGTTGCATTGGTTAATTTGATAATTGCATCAAATTGCTCGCGGATTTGCCACTCATTATCGAGAGGTCGATAGGCGGTGCCTGTCACGCCGACACTATGCTGGCGAATGCCGGTAGTCACGCGGAGATTTTTAATCATTATGTTGTGGAGTTCGAAAATATGATTGGCGGTGAGAACTTGGAACTGGTCACGGTTGGCTAGAATTGTCTGAAAGGCTGTCTGGTGGTTGAGAATCATCGTGGCTTCTTCGGAGGAGTGATTGGGGGCGTGAGTACCAGCGAGCAAGAGATTTTCGGTTTCGAGAAGAGTGTAGGTATTGCCCTCAATGACAGATGATTTCCAGGCTAGTTCTATTACATAGCGTTTGAGTTCGCGCTTGAGGATCGTCGAGTCGAGACGCTGGGTACTGTCGGAGAACGAGCGATAGATGGCGGCTAACTCGGTGTGCTCTCTATAGCTAATAATCCCTGGTAGTTGGGCAAGAACGGGGGGATTGAATAAGATGGGTTGAGGATGACGAACGTCCGGGGAGAGGGAAAAATATTGGGTGAGATCAAGGGGAGAGAGGAGAGGATGAGTAGTAGATGGAAAATAGCGGGTAGATGGCCCCCTGCCCTCGGAGCGGATCAGGTGGTGAGTGAGTAGTGTGGCAAGGTCGCGAGCCAAGCTGGCTTTAGAAACCTGGAAATGGGGTGGCAACTGTGTAGCGAGAGAGGAGCGGGAGGTTGAGGGGGTTTGGGCAAGGAGATTGAGAATCGCCTTCTGCCTGGGGGTTAAAATTATCGTCTCATTCATATACCTTTATCGTCTCATTTTGAGACGATAAAGTCAAGTCATAAATGAGACTTGATCTGGAAAGAGAGAAATAACCTTAACTTTCTTGTATTTTGTTCATGAGATAAACGGAGCCAATAACAACCACAGCACCAAAAAGTTGGAGTGGGGTGCGAACCTCTTGGTAGAAAAACCAGCCAATGAAAAGAGAGAAAATATTTTCAGTCAAGAATAGCTGGGTAGCAAAAACTTCGTCCAGATGTCGGAAGGCAAACATGGTGGCTAATGGAGCAATGATATTCATACCAACACCAATAATAAGCCCCAGAATAACGGTCAGAGATAAGAAGTTGGATGGTGCGGGGAAGCTCTCGTGATTAATAAAGGCGAGGGGCAAAATGGTAAGGACGGCAATGGCTTGAGCGAGAAAGGTCACTTCGGGAGACTTGAGGCGATCTCCCAGGAGGCGCATACCCAGATACCATATAGCTTCAAAGAAGGTGGCGAGGAGCACCCACCAATCTCCTGCTCCGAAACTAGAGAGAGTGGGGAGGATGGTTCCACTGCTTAAAATCCCGACCCCCCAGGTAGAGAGGGTGAGGAGTCCGAGAACTACCAGGCGAAAAGGGCGATGCAAAAATATGACACTAAGAAAATAAACAAAAATAGGGACTGTGGAGAAGATAATCGAGACGTTGAGAAGGCTGGTTTGGAGAGCGCCGCGCACGATGGTATAGACCATAAATCCGTAACCGGCTGTACCCATAAGAATGAGGATAAGCCAGTCGCGGAGAGGTAATTGGACCAGTTTGGGCCAGCGGATAGAACGAAAGTAGATGACTACCACCAGAGACATGGCGAGTAAAATGCGAAAATAGACCTGAGTGAAAGTGCCAAATACTGGAGCAAGCCAGCGAGAGCCAACATTGAGTAGGCCGTAGCCAAAGGAGACACCAATAAGCACGAGGATGGCAAGTGTCTTGGGCGAACTCATTGATTCCTTTCGCCAAACATGAGGTGATAGCCATTACAATCTTGGATAGTAAATTCGGTGGAACCATAGTCGGTGGCATGAAGAGGTTGGATGATGGAAGCGTAGGTTTGGACACTATCCCAGAGTTTGTGAATGTCGTTGACTTCAAAATACAAAACGAAAGTGCCTCCAATAGGAGGGGTGGTAAAACTGGGAATTTCGCGAGCGAACTCGGCACGGCGAAACAGCATTATCTCCGCGGTGCCTCTTTTAATACGGGCAAAGGTGGGCGTACTAACCTCGGGAGACATAAATAGAGTCTCAAAGCCAAGGACCTGGCGATACCAATCGAGAGTGATTGAGACATCTTCGACAAGTAGTTCGAGGGTGAGAGATAACATGAGGTAATTATACTCACTTTTCTGGGGAGAGATGATTAGTGGGTTTAACTGCAAGCTGGGAATAAACGGTGACAACAAGTAGAATCAACCAGTAGATAGTAAAAAGCGTGGGGAGATTGCCTGGTTCTGTCATAAAACCAAAAAAGCATTAAAATAATGATGGTCGATCCAACTTGTGGGATACGACATCAATGAAACAAATGTTGGAGATATTGTGGGAGATGGCTAAATGAAGAAGAGCTTGAGTTTTGAGAGGGCGATAGCTAGATATATCGCAAGCATTTGGAAAAGAAACGGCAAAAATGCAAAATCAATCTGGATGGGAATATCGATTGTTTTGCTTTTGATGGTGTTTGCAAATTCACTAAAAGCAAGAAAATATTCATACGCACAAATAAGTAATACTCAACAGGCAATCGAAAAAGCGATAACGGCGGGAGATTATGCGCTGGCACAGAAGCTGTACGAGGCGTGCAAACAAGAAGCGTGTCTCTTATTGTATGAGCGGGTATATCCACTAGAGACTGCGACAAAGAAGATAGATTCACTTGAGAATAAGCTCAAGACATATCCGGGGAATCTAGATATCTACACATTGCTAGAGGTAATATATCGACAGGTAGGGAAGATAGATCTTGCAGATTATTACCTCCGCCAGATCAAACAACTTGATCCAAGTCGCTAATTACTCTTTTTTGTCGTCAGTTGCGGCTTCTGGTTTGGCTTCAGCGGAAGCTTCTTCGGTAGCGCCTTCGGCGGGTTCGGCTGGAGCTTCGACTACCTCTTCTTTAGCTGGCTCTTGAATCGTGGCGATGACCTCGGCATCTTCGATGATGAGCTCAACCTTGGAGCGGTCAAGTTTGAGGTCTTTAGCATGAATCGAGTCCCCTACTGCTTTGAGCGAGGTAATGTCGACCATGATCGAATCTGGGAGATCGGTGGGGAGAGCTTCAACCTCTACTTCGTTCTTCATCATGACTAACACTAAGCCTGAGCTGACGGCTTCGGATTCACCGGTTGTGTGGAGAGGGACAGTAGCTTTGGTTTTTTGTTTGAGGTCGACTTCGTGAAAATCAACGTGGAGCATGGCACCATATACAGAATCTTTGGCATAGCCTGATACGAGGACGGGGTGGACTTTACTGTCCCCTTCTACTTTGAGGTGGATCAGACCAGTTTCACCGGCTTTGCGCATGGTGTCTAGGAGTATGGTGCTCTCGAGTTCTATGGCTAGAGATTTGAGATTTTTACCAAAAATGTTGGCGGGGACGATCCCCTTTTTGCGTAGTTGTTTGGTTTTGCGACCAAAGAGGGTGCGTTTGGTGGCTTTTAGTTCAAAAGTTGTCATGAGGGCTCCTTTTTTATTTAACGAGTGTGATTATACCAGACTTGTGCTATTTAGCGAATTTGACGGTCAAGCGATGATCGGTGTTGTTTGTATAGTCAAATTTGAGTTGCTGGGTTGAGAGTGAGGCTGTGGGCGAAACTACGGCGGGAGTCAAGTACATGGGATAGTTGAGGTAAACGGTAAGGGGGTCGGTAGAAGATGTGCCAGATTGTTTTTGGTAGTACCAGGTGTAGAGCGGTTCTTGGGTCCCGGTAAGCTGAGGGGTGCTATAGGCAACTTCGACAAGTGATTGGCTGGCAATGGGGACGACAGCGAGGTAGGCTACTACAGTCTTGTTGTGCTGTGTACTAACATCGTAGTCTTTGAGTGACAATTCTTTACCATCAAGCGTAATTTTGTGAACGTTGGAGTTGGCGGGGAGATAAAGGCGTTGATAATTCTTGTAAGCTCCGGATGGCCAAGCGGTGGAGGTAGAGGTGTTTTCATATTTAATACGAAGTATGTGGGAGATGGTCAAATTTTTTTCGAGGGTAATGATGTTTTCTAGATCTCTTTTGATGAAGTAGTTGGCTTTGTTGACCCCAAAGTTACTATCGACAACCATGAGGTAATCCTTGTAGCAATCGGAGGCGCTTGGACATGGCAGATCGACGATATGACCACTCCAGCCTAGGGTTTCAAGGACGTTGTTGGTGGTGGGAGTAGTTAAAGAAATAAGAGTGTCTTTTTCATCAATAGTTTGCGTGAGGGCGGTAAGGATACGAAGTCCCTCCCCTTCTTTGAGATTGGGTAAACGAACAAAGAGAGCGCTGGCGACAGAACTTAAAAACTCTTTCTTTTGAGTGCTGCCAGGGAAAAAGTTGACTTCGGCGTGGAACTGGGTTCGCTCATAGAGATTGTCCTTGGTGATCGTCTCGTTGTAATCGGGGATGTCGAGTGGACCGATAGCGGAAAGGAGAGTTTTGAGGGTATTGACGTTGACGGCAATGGTACCACCTAGATCTTGATTGAGGGTTTTTTTGATAAACCATTCGGCGCGGCGCGCGGAAGTGGGAAAATCGGGATCAAAGTTGCTGTCGCGTAGATACCAGTTGGCTTCACCCAAGATGTCTTTGATGGCTAGGGGGGGCTCGACGTGTCCTTTGAGTTGGCCGTCGGCGTCGTAAACATCGTAGATTGGCATGTCGTACAGCTTGCCGTTTTCAAAACTAAGTAGCGCAAGGGAGCCAATGAAGCCACCAGTGGCGCGTAGCTCCATATTATTTTGGAATAAAACTGCGTATTTTCTTTTGCCGCCAAGGCCAATGATGTCGGGGGTAATATTGAGGATGGCTCTAGCGGTAGTAATAGTTTTTTTGAGAGTAGTGAGCTTGGATTTGAGCGCGAGGTATGATTCATTTGATTTTGTGGGAATGATGGATGGCGGATTGGGGGGGAGAGTACCATCGAGGAGAGAGAGTTTTTGGTAAAGGTCTTCGGATTGGAGGCGAGCAGAGCTAAGGAGAGAGGCAACGTCTCCAGAGCCATTGCCTAGAACATAAGCTGAAAGTTGTGTAGTGGTAGTACTTAAACTATTGGCGTCGTGAAATAAGCGAAGAGATTGGTGATAGGCGTCGAGTAAGAGATTGATTTCTTTGATTTTTGTGGTGTGACTAGTACCTGTAATAGACGAGAGCGCGATGATGTTGGCTCTAAAGTACCCGACACAAAATTGGTTCAGTTGATTGTTGGCGGGAAGCGCGCCTTTTGCAACAAGGCCCATGATGTTGTGGAGGGAAAGCGAGGCGATAGTGAGAGTAAAGGCAAGTGTAGTGAGATATAGCGCTACCGCAATGAAAATACCACGAAGGATAATTTTGTTGAGTCGAATGGGAGATGGGAAGGTAGATTTTGGGTAACTCAAGGCTGGTAATTTAAGCTTGATATCAAGTTTTTTGCGTTTTTCAAGGGGGACAAAAACGACTGATGGCGCTTTAAGGGGGGTAAGCTTGGGGTGTTTGTTTGCGGGTGGCTCGAGTTTGGTTTGGCTTGATACTGCTTTGACTGGAGCTGTTGGCGTGACCGGTTTTGTTGGTAAAGAACTGAAGTTGTCTTTGATAAAAATCTCTGGATTTTCGCGAAGATCATATTGGAGCTTGTTGAGGGATGCTGCATACTCAGGAATGTTTATGGTTTTATCCCCTCCCCCACCACCTTCGATAAACCGGAGGTCGACCTTGAATGGAAGACTTGTGCGCACAAGGTAAGCCAGGTTTAATACTGAATGCGCCTGCGGGTTGCCTAGCTCTATTGTAGAAGTAGAGCGTAGACTAGGGCTGGTTGTGGCAAGCGAAATGAGCCTTGCCAAATCATTGAGGGCAATGAGACTGATTGTTGCTAGACCATCACCTTTGACAAATATGGTTTGTTGTTTTTGGATGGTGTCTAACCAGCCCTCAAGCAGTGGTGATTCGTACTCCCCTTCCCCGATATAGTCAGAGTGGGAGATGAGCAAATCTACTTGATTTTCTGGGATAACAGTATCTGCTTCGACGTGCTTAACTAAGATAATTTTTGATTGATCAGTAGCTTGGATTAGTCGCGCTTGCGCGAAATTTTTTTTAATTTTTGCGTCTTGAAAGAGTAAAACAAAATCAATGTCGTGCGTTTGTCTGAGATGGGTTAGTCCACTTGCGTCGTTACCCGAAATAGTCACAATCCCGCGAGTTTGCAGTTCGTGTATGGTGTTTTTTTCAAGGTCAGAAGCAGGGCCAAATACCACTATCCCCTGCCCCCTTGTTTCCACGGCGAATGATCTAGCTGTCATAGATCAATCGTAACACGTAAGAGAGTAGTTCTATCTATGGTTGTTTGTTGTTACTTTTTTTGTTTGGTGGTTGTTTGCCTGGTTTTTTGGTGTTTTTTGGTCCGTTTGTGTTCTTACGTTTTTTGCCTTTCACGTTTTTCTCTAGTACAAACCCCGTGAATTTTTTTGGAGAATTTTTGAATTGTGGAAGGATTGAGCGCGCGGGATTAAGGCGTTTGAGAGTCGAGGGCTGTATTTACAAGAGAGTCAGCGATCGAGTTCCCCTCGCGGTAGGTGTGAGAGATGGTCCAGTGGGATAGTTGGGAGAGTAGTCCCCTAGCCTCCTGATATTTCGGGAGAAGCCCGGGACTTTTGACTTTGTAGAGGCCCTTGATTTGGTTGACGATCAAAAGAGAGTCCATTTTGATTACCACCTCTGCGTCGGGATGATTGGCAACAATCCATTTGAGACCGTTGATTAGTGCTGCGTATTCGGCAATATTGTTGGTGGTGAGGCCGATATATTTACCGCATTTTTCCAGAATGATTCCCGCGCCTTCTTTGATCAAGGTGTCGGCGGGCAAGCCAGTGATGTCGTAGAGCACATATCCAAAAGCGGCTGGACCAGGATTACCACGCGATCCGCCGTCAGTGTGGAGGAGAATTTTCATATGCTGATGAGTATAACAGAAGGATGGTGATATAGAGTTCGGTGAGGCCAGTAATGGTGGCGGAGGCGAGCGCGCCGTATCTAGAGACAAACAAGAAATTGAGGGTAAAGTTGAGAAGCGCGGCCGAGGCATAGACTTTGAGAACAAAAAAGTCTTGGTGTTTCGCGATATTTTCCCACATTAAGGGAGCTGTGAGATAAAAGAAGGGGAGGGAAAGCGAGAGTATTTTTAGGACTGTGACAGCAGTATCCATACCTGGTTTGATAGAGAGGACGAGAGGAGAGGAAAGGTAGAGGATAATGCCAATAATAAGACCAAAGACAAAGAGAGAGCGTTTGGACTGGGAGAGGAGGCGTGTGTCGGTGTTGGAGTGTTGATCTTGTAATAGGAGAGGGTAGATCGCGTTCATGGCAAAGACGGGCAAGACTAAGATTACATCAAAGATGCGGTAGGCAAAACCATATTGTCCAACCTCGCTGGAGCTACGAAATACTCCAAGAATAACAGTGTCAATTTTACTGGCGATGACACTCGCGATGATGATGAGCCCCAAGATGAGAGCTCCTGTAAAGAGATTGTGGAGTGTAGAAGAGCGGAGTAATTTCCAGGGAAGAGGTGGGAGAAGGAGAGAGGAATAGAGGGCCATGACAAAGTAGCCGCAGGTCACAGCAAACACGAGAGAAGGTAGGGTGGGCGAAAAGTAGAGGTAGTAGAGAGTGAGGAGAGCGGTCACGAGCGAACCGGTGACGACAGCAATGGTGGATTTCCAGTAGGCAAGCTGATGTTGAAAAAACGAGTTGGCAGAAGCGTAAATCCCCTGAAAGAAAATTGAGGTGGCACTGATCCAAAAGGCGGATTTGACAGGAGAACTATAGCCCCCTGGAAGTAAGTAGACTAGCAGAACGAGGGCAACAATAACTATGACAGACATGAGTGAGCGCAAGACCAGAATGTGAAGAGTATGAAGCAGCATAGCTTCTTTGGAGTGTGAGATGCGAATCCCCTGAGCATTTAAACCAAAGTCGATAATGGTAAAACCAACTGCTGTAAGCACTAAAATGCGAGTTAGATCGCCGTAGAGATCTAGTCCGGCTAAGCGGATGGTAAAAAAGGTGGTAAGGAGGGTAAGGCCGGCGCCAAAAAATTTGGCGACTAGTTGGGCCAGAGTGTTAGTGGCGATAGTTTTGAGTTTTGAGGTCATGACTTATCCACATATTAACATGTAAGAAGAGGAGAAAGCTGAATAATCCCTGGGGAGAGGTGAGGAGGTAGTGATCAAAAAGAAGTAGGGGAAGGATGGGAAGTAAGGGAACCACAAAAGTTCCGATCGCTCGCCTAAAATCGCGCAAGGATCGGAACTGAGAAAACAGGGGAAGGAGGCCAAAAATGCCAAACCAAGAGAGAAATAAGGTGAGACTGTTGTGGTCGGGCTGTAGGACACGCATGGTAGGGGCGAGGGCGGGGTAGGTGGTGATAGAAGATTGAGCGCCTGAGCCAAAGACGGGATAGGCGGCTATGATTTTGGAGGAGAGAAGTTGCAAGTCGAGTCGTTGAGTATAGGATAAGGTTGTGCGGGAAGGTGTGAAAAAATCAGTGGCACCGTAACAAAGTGACACGGTTACACAAAATAACAGGAGGTATGAGACTCTAGCCTTGATAGTTTTTAGTAGATAAAGGGGGGTGACAATCACGAAAAATGCTAGGGCTGCTGAGCGAGATTGGGTGAGGAAAATACCTAGTGAGGAAATGATTAACACGAAAGTTCTGAACTTGGGAGCCAGCCTTACTAATATGAGTATGGAAACAACCAGCCAACCTGCGAGGATGTTGGGGTGAGAAAAGGTGCCGTAGCTACGCAGGGCGACTTGCCCCATAAATGAGGCCAGAGCGACGTTTGGTGAACCTACAGAGAGCATTCTTTCGCCAAAGTAGTACATAAAACTCCCCAGTGAGTGACCCAGGGTGAATTGGGCGAGGGCTAATACGAGCTGAAAAATGATGGAGAAGGTGAGGGGGGGGATAATTGTGGAAGTTGTGGACTGCGGGATAATGGTTCCTAGAAAAGCTAAATATAAAAGTAGGTGTAGCGACCACGAAAGGGTTGAGAGGGGGTTTTGCGAGTACAAGAGGTTTGTGAGAAGCAGGGGAATCACAGAAGTTATGAGCTGTCTTGCGCTATGCTGCAGACCACTGAAAGATCGGAACTGTTGGGACAACGCAAGATATAAAATAATCAAGCAATCAATAAAATAGAGAGTGGGGGCAAGATAATCGATGCGGACACCGTAAACTAGGCTGGAGCTAGGCCAAAAATGTAATCCTAGCTGAGTGCTAGATAAAAAAATGATGAGCCAAAAGAGGGTCTTAGACAGGCTTGTTTGCAATGAAGAGACGTCTATCTTGGCCGTGACCATCGGAATAACTTGTGAATTCGGCATCGTCTTGGAGCATGAGATGGACTTGTTTGCGTTCGGTGGAAGAGAGGGGAGGTAGCATGCAGGGGGCTTGGGTTTGGCGAATTTGGTTTTTGGCGTTTTCAACCATTGAACTTAAGGTGGCGCTGCGGCGTTGGCGGTAACCAGCAACATCAAGTAAGACATGCTTGTGTGATTCGCCTTGACTAAGCATGAGGGAGATGATGAGTTGCAGTGAGTCGAGGGTAGAGGCGAAGCGGCCGATCAATCTACCGGCTGCTTCTTCGGGCATATCGATAGTGATGGTATAGAGATCGTCAGATTGAGAAAGGCTGATCTGCGAAGGGGAAATCCCAAATATTTTTAGTAGTTCTTCTATTTTGTTTTTGTCCGCGTCGTTCATATGGTTACCCCTTTAAAATATGATATTTTTTTGCATAAGTAAGTAGAGCGCCTGGGCCAGAGACAAGGAGCTGTTGGACTAGTGAAAAGGCGGTAGTAATGACCCAGTAGAGGGCGAGACCAGAGGGGAATTGGAGAGAAAAGATAATGGTCATGATCGGCATCATAAAAACCATTTGTTGTTGCATGGTGGTGGCCATCTCGGCGACATCTTCTTTTTGGGCTTTAGTGCCGGGCCTTTTTTCGGGCTCGTTTTCAACGGCGGGGAGAATAGCGAGTGACATAATGAATTGAAGAATGCCGGCGAGAACGGGGAGAATGTAGGTAGTGTCCTTGGATTTGAGATCCCAGAAGAAAAAGTGTGGGTTGATGGCACCCATACCATTGCCGCCGAGGGTATTCATGAATACCTGATAAAGGGCAATAAGAACAACAAATTGCGCAATAAAGGGGAGACAGCCGGCGGCGGGATTGACGTTGTGCTCCTTGTATAGTTCGAGCTGTTTTTGCTGGAAGACTTTGGCGTCGTGGCCATGTTTTTCTTTGAGCGCGTCTAGGGCGGGTTTGAGCGCTGACATTTTTTTGGCGGACTTGAGCTGGGGAAGGGTAAAGGGAATGAGAACCCCTCGCACGAGGAGAGTGAGAAGGATAATGGCCATGCCCAGATTCTGTCCCGTGACTTGATAGAGCCAAAGCAGAGTATTTAAGATGGGTTGATATACGTAGGTTTGATACATAATAGATAGTTAGGGAACTGGATCGAAGTCGCCCTTACTCCACGGATGACATTTTAACAGTCTTTTGAGAGATAACCAAGCACCAATGACGGGGCCGTGCTTGGCAAATGCCTGTTTGGCGTAGAGCGAACAGGTGGGGCAGTAGCGACATTTGCCGGTAGAGAGCCCGAGGTTGTGAGCGACAATTTTAGAGTAAATCAAGAATTTGTGAGAGTTCATTTTGAATTATCTCCTGGTTTGGCTTGGATTTTGAGAGGGGGAGGGGTTTGTATAAGACGACACAGTCGACGCTGTGATGAGCGAGCATTTGAAAAAGATAATCGTAAGTCAGGCGTTTAAAGTAATTTCTGGAAGTTGCGAGTTTGTGCACTTTTTTGGGGATAATGACGCCAAGTCGAGTTTTGTTTGACTTGCAATAAATGATTTGAAGGTGGCTGGTAGTATGGTGTTTGGCGTGGCGGCGGAATTCCAAAAAGTGTTGGCGAAGAGGAAATTTAGATAGGGAGGATATCATCAGGCTATTATACCGTCAATTTGGCGCGACCAGTGGCGCGGCGGCGAGCAAGGACGAGACGCCCTTTATGGGAGGCCATGCGAGTGCGAAAACCGTGAACATTGCGGCGTTTAATTTTTTTGGGTTGGTATGTGCGTTTCATAATCAGTTTATAGTTTCTGGATTGTAACATAGAGAGAGAGCATTTGTCACGGTGGGAGGTAGTTTCGATATATTGTAGTATGTGGAAAAAATGGGGATAATGAAGGTTGTCTCAGGGATGAGACAAATAGATGTTTTTATATCAATGGGGATAAAATGGATATACTAAACACTTGGAAGGCAGTCCTTACCGAGCTTGAACTCTCTATCTCTCCGATATTATTTCCGACCTGGATCAAACCGCTTACGCTTGTATCTTTAGAGAAGATTAAAGAGGGGGAATACTTGGCGACTATTATGTGTCCTTCGGGATTTCATCAGAACATGATTTTGACTAGATATCAGGGGCAAATCGGCCGCAGTCTCGAGAGAGTACTAGGAGGAAAGGTAAGGTTAGAATATAGTATAGGGAAAGACTTGGCTGCGCCTAACGAAAGCGCAAACGCCCCGGCACCACTTTTTGATCCACCACAAACTCCGACCTTGCGGGGAGAGGGGTCACACAACCTAAACCCAAGGCTAACTTTTGAGGCTTTTGTGGTGGGAGGCTCAAATAATTTTGCTTACGCGGCGGCACAAGGGGCGGCCAAGAACCCTGGGACAAGACATAATCCGTTGTTTATATATGGCGGAGTAGGTTTGGGGAAAACCCATTTAATGCAGGCGATAGGTCATGCAATCTATAAGGATCATCCTGACTGGAACATAATGTATATTTCGGCAGAGACTTTTGGAAGTGATCTAATTGCAAGCTTACAAAACAAAAAGACGGCGGCTTTTAAGAAAAAATATCGTGCACCAAACGTGCTTTTGATAGATGACATCCAGTTTATCGCCGGGAAAGAGTATACTCAGGAAGAGTTTTTTCATACTTTTAACGAGCTTTATATGTCGGAGCGCCAGATAGTGCTCACCTCTGACCGGCCTCCGCAGGAAATCCCCAAGATAGAAGAGAGATTGTCGTCTAGGTTTATGGGCGGACTCATGGTTGATATCCAGTCTCCAGACTTTGAAACACGAGTGGCGATACTGACACAAAAATGCAAAGCATTAAATATTGAAGTGCCCAGTGAGGTAATAGGGCTCATTGCCGAGAAAACTACTACCAATATCCGCGAGCTCCAGGGCGCGCTCCAGGGGATACTAACTAAGTCGCTCCCTTCGGGTGGCGAGATAACGAGCGATATTGTGAGGGAGTACTTTGGGGCGGAGCACGAGCGAAGGACTCAAAGAATAAAGCCGGGAACAGTGATCGGAAAGACAGCAAATTACTTTTCGTTTAAGACAAGCGAGCTGACAGGAAGTAGTCGCAAGGCTCCTTTAGCGCTCGCGCGACACGTCGCGATGTATATATTATACAAAGACCTTCACACTCCTTACGAACAGGTGGGAAGGCTTTTTGGTGGGAGAGACCACACGACCGCCATCCACGCTGTGGAAAAAGTTGAAGAGAGTATAAAGTCTGACCCGAATATGGCAAAGATTATTGCGGATATAAAGCACGAATTATGAAATATCTAGTTTTACACATGGTTTGGGGAAAAGGGGGTGGAGAAGTGGGGATGAGATTGTTAGATTTTTGGGGGGAAAAGGAGCTGAAGAGAGTTTTCCACAAAAGAAAAGAGTTATGCACAAAGTTATCCACAGGGTTTTACACGACTATTGCAGAGTCTTTTCCACTAATCCACCGGCTCTACTACCACAACTACTTTAATTAAAATTAATATATAGTACTTAGAGATAGTACACTTATGTAAGGGGGAACATGAAAATAGAAGTGTTACAGGAACAGTTGATGGCGGGATTAAATATAGTAGGGAGGGCGGTGGCTAGCCGTGCGCAGCTCCCGATCCTTTCGCATGTTTTAATAGAAGCAACGAGCGAGGGAATAGTGTTGTCGGCGACGGATTTAGAGGTGGGAATTAGAGCGAAGGTGTCTGCGAAGGTAAATGAGGCTGGGGTAGTGGCGGTGCCAGCAAAAATGTTTGGAGAGTTTTTAGGGTCTTTAAATCCGGGGAAAGTAGAACTCTCCCTAGAAGGCTCAAGCTTTCTGGTGAAAGCTCCTGGGTATAGTGGCAAGTTTCAAACCATGAGTAGTGAAGAATTTCCGGCCATACCAAAGCTCACAAAAGAAACAGAAATTTGTAAATTAAATGCTCAGGCTCTGTCGGGCGCTGTGTCGCAGGTGGTATTTGCAAGCGCAAAAGATAGTTTGCGCCCAGTTTTGACTGGAGTGTTGTGGGAGATGGGGAAGAAAAAGGTGAGACTTGTAGCGACGGATGGGTTTAGGCTGGCGGTAGAAGAAATCGCGACAGAAACCAAAGCTGAACTGGCGAGTTTACTTGTCCCCTCGAGAGTGGTGAGCGAGGTAGTAAAGCTGATCAAAGAGAAGGAAGTGGTGGTAGGGCATTTAGCGCAAACTAACCAGGTGTATTTTGTGTTGGATGATATTGAGATTGTTTCACAGGTATTGAGTGGTAATTTCCCAGATTATCAAAAAATAATGCCGAAGGAGTTTGAGACGGAGATAAAAGTGGCGAAAGATGAGCTGTGTCAGGCGGTGAGGGCGGCGCATATTTTTGCACGAGACAATTCGAGCATGATCCGCTGGCAAATAGGGGAGGGGAAGCTGGTAATCTTGTCAAGCTCTCCGGAAAGAGGGGAGTGTAGGGTAGAGGTCAACATTGAACAAGAAGGAGATGATTTAGAAATTATCTTTAACGCGAAGTATATACTGGATTATCTATCGATAGTGGCGGGGAACAACTTGCATATTGGGCTGGGCGGGAAGCTGTCTCCGGCACAAATAAGCGATTTAAAACATGACAGCGGTAAATACATCGTGATGCCGATAAATGCGTGATTTTAGGCTGGAGAAGTGCTGGGAGCTGGCGGAGTTGCTGGTTGTGGAGCTGTAGGGGGCGCGTTGGTTTTTTCTTTGAGGAGTTTGTCAGCGAAAGCTTTTTGGCGGTCAAGGGTTTCCTGGGGATTGGTGGTGATTAAGTTGTGTTCTTCGGGGGAGGCGGCAACTTTCATGGCAACATGATTTTGGCCGGCAAAAAATAGTGCCTCGCCGACTTCGGCGGTAAGCAAGAGGTGTCTTTCGCCTTGTGATAAATAGAAGGTGGTGGCGAGCTTTTCGATGGCGCTGCTATTTTGTTTCATGAGTACCTGGAGAGACGAGTTGGAGACAATGGCTTTGCCGTGGTCGCTTTTGAGAAAGTCTTCGACATCCTGGGTGATGGTGGTGAGGCCGAGGAAGTATTTGCGGGCGCGCTTGGCGATGCCATAGAGAAAAGTGGCAGAGTCTTCGGATTTCATGAGATACCAAGCTTCGTCGACGACGAGTAGACGTTTTTTGAGGTCGCGCTTTACTTTGGTCCAGATGTAATCAAGAATAATAAAGATCGCAGTGGGGCGAAGCTCATCGGTTAAGTTTTTGATGCCAAAGACGGTTAATTGATTGCCAAAGTTGACGTTGGATTTTTGGGAGAAAATACCCTGGAAAGAACCCTTGACGTACTTTTCGAGCCTATCGGCAAGGCCACGCGCAACAGCCTCTTCCATGCCGTTTAAAACTTTATAGAGGTCTTCCATGAGGGGTGGTTCGTTTTTGTGGGTGGAGGGATCACGATTGATACCTTTCATCTGATAGGTCATAACTAGGGCACGGTCAAGCAGAGCTTCCTCCTGAGGGTTCATATCGCCCATCATGATTTTAAGGAGAGAGTGGAGGGAGATAATCTTCATGGCGAGTTCGTTTTCGTCGGGTTCCTCCATTTGAGGTAGTTCAAAGGGATTGATGCGGTTGGGGGAACCAAAGGAGAAATCGATGTAGGTGCCTTTGATGGCGTCGGCAAGCTTGCGATACTCATCTTCTGGATCAATGACGATAACTTCGGTATCAAATAGGAGAGACCTGAGGATTTCGAGCTTGACCATATAGGATTTACCAGAGCCCGATTTCGCGAAAACGACCATGTTGGCATTTTCGAGGGAGAAACGATCAAAAACGACGAGAGAGTCGTTGTGCTCGTTGATGCCGTACATGATCCCTTCGTTGGCGGTGAGCTCGCTGCTAGTGAAGGGGAAGGTGGTAGCGAGGGAGGTAGTGTCCATGTTGCGGTTCATTTTGAGTTTGTCGAGCCCAGTGGGGAGGGTGGTTTTGAAACCATCTTCGATTTGGAGTGAGGCTGTTTTGGCGACAATTAGGAGGGCGCCGAGCGCTGATTTGATGTGATTGGTGACACGATCAAGGACATCCTTTTTATCATCGCGGATGGTGATGTAGAGACCAAACTGAAAGAAGCGTTCGGCGCCTTTGGCGAGTTGTTCCTGAAGTGACCTTGCATCTTCAAGTTTGACCTGAGTGTCGATATTGATGATGCGACCCCTTTGAATATCCCCTTGGAGCTCGGCTTCCATTTCAGCGATTTTGCGCCGCAAGTCTTCGATGACCCCTTTACCATCAACGGGATAGATAAACATGGAAATTGAGAGAGAGTGTGGGAAATTGATGAGAGGGGAGAGCCAGTTGGCGTTGACGAAACGGGGGTAGCCAGCGACAAAAAGGGTGCGGTAGTAGGTGTCGT
>Ga0233425_10001662_pt1 | contig 48296 bp, 29 predicted proteins | sample Watercolumn_Towu_2_FD_181712 | JGI IMG/M metagenome (GOLD analysis project Ga0233425, IMG submission 181712) | Freshwater microbial communities from Lake Towuti, South Sulawesi, Indonesia - Watercolumn_Towuti2014_140_MG | ecosystem: Environmental > Aquatic > Freshwater > Lake | place...
GGCCACGAGATCCATGTGCTCCTCGAACGGAAGACACTCGAACCGGTCGTCGAACAGGACCGTTTCGTGCTGCGGCGGCGTAAGTCCGGCAAGAACGGCAAACGTCAGCGGCTCCATGCGGCCATGATCGTCGTACGGAGCGCCGGTGACCAACCCCATGTTTGGCTTGATGAACACGATCTTCATGGGGACTCCTCTTCGGGGCGCGGGTCAGGAACCGCCGGCCGGAGGACCGCAGGCTCCGGGAGTTGCGGTTCCCGCCCGAGCGGAAGGCCCTGCTTGATGAGGATGTCCTGCCGTGAGCCGTAGTTCACCAGCAGGTAGGTCAGCGCGTTGGAGAAGCTCGCCGAGTTGGTCTTGAAGTCCAGCATCCGGCGAATCATTGCCGGGTAGCCGTGGACCCGCCGCCGGATGTCGAACGAACGCTCGGACAGCTCCCGTGCGCTCATCCCCCGGGGCTCGAATACCACGTCCCCGAATCGGTAGCGGGGGTCGATCCACCAATGCTCGTACCTGAGCCGCACCTCGGCCTGAAGCCTGCGGTACAGCCCGGTCCCAGGGAAAGGGTTCAGGTGGTTGAAGTTGACCAGGAAGAACCGCTGGCGCATGGCAAAGTCGTACGTGCGCTCGAACACGTCCGGCGTGTCGCCGTCGTAGCCGAAGACGAACGTGGCGTAGAGCATGATCCCCTGGTCGCGCACCCTGGCCAGCCGGCTGGTGTACTCGTCAGCCCGGGCCCACCCCTTGCCCATCTGCTGAATGCTGCGGGCGTTGAGCGATTCGAGCCCCACGATCACGCACTGGCAGCCGCTGCGGGCCATGAGGCGGAGCAGCTCGGGATCATCCACGAAGTCGAGCGACGTCTGGGCCACCCAGCGCTTGCCGAGCGGTGCGATCTCCCGCAGCAGCTCCCGGGCGAGCTCCGGTCGGGCCGTGAGGTTGTCGTCCGCAAAAAAGGTCCAGCGGTCCGGGGCGGACTCCAGCTCCTGCACCACGTCCCGCAGCGGGCGGTTGCGAGGCCCGGCAGGGTAGAGCGCGTGCACCGAGCAGAAGTCGCAGCGGTGCTTGCACCCGCGCGCGAACTGGATCACGTTGACCGGTGCATACCCCTTTCCGTCGAGGACCTGATGGTTGGGACGGCACAGCGCCAGGTCGGCCGGCCGGTCGTGGCGGTACAGGCGCTGCAGCTTCCCTTTGCGCAGGTCCTCGACGACGCGCGGCCAGAGGACTTCGGCCTCGCCCACCGCCACGGCATCCGCGTACCGGGCCGCCTCGTCCGGACACTGCGAGGGATGAAACCCGCCCAGCACGACCTTCACGCCCCGACTCCGGAAAGCATGGGCAATCTCGTAGGCCCGCCGCGCCTGGAACGTCCCCACGGACAGCGCAACCAGGTCCCAGGACTCGTCGTACGCAGGCTCCTCGAACCGGTCGTCGAATACCTTCACCTCCACGTCGGGCGGAGTCAGTCCGGCCAGGATCGCCAGGGCAGTCGGCCGCAGGCAGGTGAGCGACCGCTGTCGCGGCCCCCCACGCAATCCCAGTCCCGGCAGCACCAACGCAATCCGCACAGCCACTCCTCCTGCCCACGATGGCACAACGGCACGATAGCCGCACAGACCCGGCGAGTAAAGCGCAAGGTACGGATGTGCCTTGACCCTGCCCCCGCCTCAGGCATTATGGCCCGTGCGGAGGGCGACATGCTGTTCCAGCTCATGAAGAGGCTCCTGCGCAGCGCACCGGCCGTGCGACGCACGACGACACGCCTTGCCTACGAGGCCATGTCGCGGTTCTACCGGGGCAACGATGTCCCCTTCATGAACTTCGGATACGCCGCGCTGGACGGGGACGGGAAGACGCTCGAGCTTGCGCCCGAAGAGGAGGAGGACCGCTACTTCATCCAGCTCTACCACCGCACGGTGGCAGGGTCGGAGGAACGGGGGCCATCGACCGTTCCTCCCCGCGGGCGCTCTCCGGGTTCCCCTCTTGCCGGGCTGGATGTCCTCGAGGTCGGCTGCGGCCGGGGCGGCGGCGCAGCCTGGATGGCCCGCAATCTGGGGCCGAAGATGGTCGTCGGCACGGACGTCTCCCCGTCGGCCGCGGCCCACGCCAATCGCCGGTACCGGCCGGATCCCCCGGCGGAACCCAACCCGCCCGGAGGCGTGCATCCCGGCATCTCCAACCTCCGCTTCGTCCCCGGGGATGCCGAAGCGCTGCCGTTTCCCGATGCCTCGTTCGATGTGGTGGTGAACGTGGAATCCTCCCACTGTTACGGTTCCATGGACCGGTTCATGGCCGAGGTCGCCCGGGTGCTTCGCCCTGGCGGCCGCTTCTGCTTCTGCGACGTCCGGGACACGAGCCAGGCCGATGTCCTGCGCCAGTCACTCGGCCGCGGCCAGCAGGGCATGCGCCTCGTCGAGATGGAGGACATCACCGCCAACGTCCAGGCCTCCCTGGATCGCACCAGCGCCAGAAAGGAGGCGGCCCTGGCCCGTTTCCCCTTCTGGGTCCGCGGCATGTTCCGTGACCAGACCGGAGTAATCGGCGGCGTTGTCCACACTGCGTTTTCCCGGGGGGAACGGGTGTACCTCCGGGCACTGCTGAAGAAGCAATGAGGGGAGCCCGGGTTGGTGTTGAACTCGCCGTCTTCCTGGTGTAGTCTCCATCCGACTTTCTGGGAGGAGGAGGGAAATCCCATGTGGCCAAAGGACCTACTGAGAATTGCGGACCTGACCCGAAAGGACATCGTCGACCTGTTCGACCTGGTCAAGCGGATGAAGCAGGACAGGCAGGAGTTTGCCAAGGCCTGTGAGGGCAAGGTGCTCGGCATGCTCTTCCGCAAGCCGTCCACCCGGACCCGGGTGTCGTTCGAAACCGCCATCTATCAGCTCGGCGGTTACGGCATGCTGTTCCGGCCGGACGAGCTCCAGCTCGGCCGCGGCGAGACCATCGCGGATACCGCCCGCGTGCTCTCCCGCTACATCGATGCCATGATGATCCGCACGTTTGCCCATGACGAGGTGGTGGAGTTCGCCAGGCACGCGACCATCCCCACCATCAATGGGCTGACCGACCTGCTCCATCCGTGTCAGGGACTGACCGACTACTTCACGATGTGGGAGCACCTGGGCAACCTCGACGGTCTCAAGGTCACCTATGTCGGGGACGGAAACAACGTGGCGCACTCGCTGATCCTGGGCGCGGCCAAGATGGGCGTGCACCTCACCATAGCAACCCCGCGCGGGCACGAGCCGCTCGCCGAGATCCTGACGCTCGCCATGGCCGACCGTGACCGTAACGGATCGAAGATCGAAGTGCTCAACGACCCGATCCAGGCCGTATCCGGTGCCCAGGTCGTGTACACCGACGTGTGGGCCTCCATGGGGCAGGAAGACCAGGCCGCTGCTCGCAACGCCCTGTTCAAGCCCTACCAGGTGAACCTGTCGCTCCTGTCCCATGCGGACAAGGACTGGAGGTTCATGCATTGCCTGCCCGCACACCGGGGCCACGAGGTCGTCGACGAGGTCTGCGACCACCCGCAGTCGGTCATCTTCGACCAGGCGGAGAACCGGCTCCACGTACAGAAGGGAATCCTGTACAACCTGATCCGGCGATAGCAGTTCACATTGACTGGCGACGTCTCGAACCAGTAAGCTCCGTCGGTTGTCGCGGCTCTAGACAGGGGTACTCCACATGCGTTCCGTTCCTGTTCTTTCCGTCCTTCTCCTGCTGTGCTCCACCTCCGCCCTTGCAGACGAGCATCGCGTCGTGGTGGCCCCGTCCGTGCGGTTCCTGCGCCTGGTGTCGGACGCCCCTCCGTCGTGGGTGCAACCCGGCCTCGTCACCGAGGACGGGTTCCACGGCTCGGTCCTGTTCTCCCGGCCGCTGACGCAGCTGGAAATCGAAGGACTCGAGGGGCTCGGGATGCGCTTCTCCCGCCGGTCGTGCGCTGCTGGAACCCAGGCAAGCGGCTCCCTTCATGCCGGAACAGCGGGCACGCCCGGCCAGACCCAGGCCTCGTCTGGGCCTGCGACGGATTCCGCATCGGCCCCGCTCCCCTGCGTGGTCGACCGCATCGACACGATCTATCCGGCTTTCATCACCTGGGAGGCCCTGGACGCGCTCGAATCCATGGCGGTGACAGCACAGATCGAAAGCGACTACGTGGTCGCACCGGTCCAGCCGCTCAACGTGACCAAACCGCAGACCGGGGCACCGCAGACCTCGGACTACATCTGGGGCAAGCTGGACAAACTGCCCGGACAAGGGATCCGCATCGCGGACATCGACTCGGGCATCGACGTGTTCCACCCCGCGTTCTTCCTGCCGGACGGCGGCTACCACCGCTGGATCGACGTGGACGGCAACGGCGAGCTGACCTTCGGAACCGATGCCGTCGACCTCGACGGGGACGGCAAGGCTTCGGCGGGTGAGGTGCTCCAGTTCTTCGACGTGACCCTGGTCAACCTCTACAACAACGTGAAGTCCATGAAGGAGCTCAAGGAAACCCTGGTAGGCGACGGGAAGTTCGAGCCCGACGTGGACTGGCTGTATGCCGATACCAACGGGAACAGCCTGAGAGACTTCGGACCGGAAGGGGGATTCACAGACGCAGACCCCGCTTTTGGAGAGCCCGTGCTGGCCGTCGACGACGTGAACCGCAACGGCCTGCTCGACCTCGACGAGAAGTTGGTGCTGCTCAAGACTTCGAAGATCCGCAAGGCCTACGTGTCCGGGACCGACTACGTTGCCGGCGAAAACCTGTCGACCCTCACCTGGGACAAGTTCCCGGCCGATGCCGGCGGCGTCCCGACCTCCATGCACGGGACCGGAGTGGCCGGCATTCTCGCGGCCAACACCCCCGGCCTTCACCGATACGTCGGAATGGCCCCGTACGCGGACCTCTACATGATCGACTCGAGCAAGGACGGAGTGTTCGGCTCGAGCGGCGTGGACGGCACCATCCCCAAGCTCGTCTGGGCCCGGGACGAGAAGGTTCACATCGTCCTGTTCGAGTTCTCCAGTTGGGGCACGACCTTCATGGACGGCACCAGCAACCGGGAAAAGGCCATCGACAAGCTCTACACGCAGGATGGCATCGCCCAGGTGGTCCCGGCCGGCAACCTGGCGGAATCGGGCAAGCACGTGCAGACCACCCTTCCCACTGGAGATTCGGTCCTGGGCATCGAGTTTCCGCCGATGTACCCGGGGTACACGGACTACCCGTTCTGGACCCCCATGTACATCGTGTCGTTCTACTGGAAGGGGGAAACCACGGATGTCGACGTCTCCGTGGCCCTCCCGGGCAGCACCACCTACGTCAAGCTCCCGGCAAGCGGCGGCCAGAAGGTCGACCTCACCACCGACATGATGGCCGCCAGCATGGCCGAGAAGTCGCTGGCCGGCTACGTCCACCGCATGACCTACGTCTGGGATGCCAAAGAGATGAAGGTCATGAACGGTACCTGGAAGTGGAAGCTCTCCAACAAGTCGGGCAAGGCGCTCCCGATCCACGGGTTTGCGCTCGATGCGGTCTCCTCCTGGGAGCGCTCGCTCAAATTCGACAAGTGGGAATCCACCGAGTCGACCATCTGTCACCCGGGGACGGCGGACCTGGCGCTGACCGTGGCAGCGTACGGCGGAGAATTCGGGCTCCCCGAGGAGATCGGCAACATCCGCCCTTACTCCAGCCGAGGCCCGCGCATGGACGGCTTTGCCGTGATCGACATTGCGGCACCGGACGACCCCTACACGCCGCTTGCCCGCCTCAAGACCGGCATGCTGATGGGGAACCTGGACATCAACGCGGGGTACACGATCTTCGGCGGCACCTCAGGAGCCGGTCCGCACGTGGCCGGTACGATGGCCCTGGCGAAGCAGCTCAAGAGCGGGTTTTCGCCCAAGGATCTCTTCGACGCGGTCGTGCAGAACGCTGTCCAGGAGCCGATCATGGGCAACCTCCCGAACAAGGAATGGGGCAACGGCAAGCTCAACATCTACAAGTCGCTTTTCGGTGCCTTGCCCGTGGCGAACCTGCCTCCGGTTCCGATGGTCAAGGTGGGGGGGAAGATGGGGCTGTACATCACCATCGACCCGTCGGCATCCTATGACCCGGAGAAGTTCCCGCTGGAATGCCGCTACGACTTCGACTACGACGGCACCTGGGATACCCCGTGGCTGTCGTTGAGCCCGCTGGAGTTCGGCTACCCGCAGGAAGGGGACTATGTCGCCAAGGTCGCGGTGCGGGACGGGGCGTACGCCACCGCGTATGCGCTGGTGGCCTTCCACGCGGCGCAGACCTATCCCCCCGACGAGGGGACGCAGGACGACCTCTCAACCGGTGGGGGCGACGATGCCTCCGGACCGGGCGGCTTCACGGTCGAAGACGGCCCCGGCAAGGGAGGCGGCGGAGGGGGCGGCTGCCACTCCGGTGCGAGCACCAACCTTGCTTCCCTCGGCCTGCTCCTCCTGCTCATCGCCGCAGCACGACTTGCGGGTAGCCATATGATAAAACGGCTCCCAATACCGTGGCCATGGTGAGCGCTATGGATATACACCAAGCGGACATAAAGATATACAATCCAGAATTTCTTTATATCATTACGAGCATCACCCATGAGATGCCGTTCGACGTAGGGGACGTTGAGGCGCTGTCAGACAAGATGAGGGTGGTCATTCCGTTCCGCTATTGTTCGTATGCCAGTGCCGAGGTCACAAAGCCCGGGATCCTGCGGCGGGAGTATCGCGCCCCCGTCTTCTGCGGGCTCTTGTCTATCCACCACGTTGTCGGATGGACTATTCGTGATCCAGATAATCTGCGCCGGCACCTCCTAACCCGAATCGACTTTGACGAACAGACGTCAGTTCTTCGAATCGGAAGTGACACGCCGCTCACATTCCAGATCGAAGTCGACTATCTGGACATGGCAGTGACGATCGGCCGCGAGTTCGTTGGATGGAAGGGGTTCAGGCAGTTTGGGCCTTGCGGGCTACCCCTTCTCCAGTCAGAGGAGGTCTCTGTGGACGGACAGAGCAGTTGAAACGCTCAAGCTGGCCCTGAAGCACCGCTACCTGTATGATCAGGCCGGACGGCCGGAGATGGTCGCTGTACGGCACGACACGCCCGGGCATTTCGGCACCGGGCCGCAGCTTTCCATGTCGTACCACTACGATGGGGCCGGCCGAATCGACGAGGCAGCCGTGGTTGCACCCTCAACACCGCCCGGAGCGTCAGCGACGGGCCGCATTTCCCTGGCACGGGACTCTGCCGGCGACAGCACGATCGACTCGCTCACCCGCTACTTCAGCGACGACCTGATCTCCTGGGAGATCGATGGAGCGGAGGGCCTGCAGCGAAACGACTTGCGTGGCACAGAGGTCGGCGATGCGCTCTGGCCGCAAGGCGCGGGGGAGCACGTCGACCGCAGGCGTGCCTGGAGGCACGTCGAGGGAGACGGGGGCCCCACAACGCAGCGGACAGGGATGCAGCGACGGCCGAATGCAGCAAGTGGTTTCGTCGCAGGCCCAAGAGGCAACCTGCTGCGGGCCTACGTGTTCCTGCCGGACGGCTTCACGCCGCTGATGATCGTGGAATTCGGTGCCCCGCCGCCGACCACGCCACCCGCTCCTCCGGCTCCGCAGGCGGGCACGATCTACTTCGTGCACAACGATCACCTGTCAACGCCAAAGGCGGTCACCGATCTCACGGGCGACCCGGTCTGGCTCGCCCGCCACCAGCCCTTCGGCCAGCCCCAGGAGCTGTGCGGTCCCAACGGTACCCCCAACCCGAACGGTCCCCCGTTGCCCGGCCCCTGCACCTTCTCCCAGCCCCTCCGCTTCCCCGGCCAACGGGACCAGTCCGATGCCCACCCCGCCCTTTCAGGCTTCTGGTACAACTGGCACCGGTTCTATTTGCCACAGTGGGGGATGTATTCGCGACTCGACCCGCTATGGGAGCAGCAGGGACGGTATTGGGGGTATGCCGGTGGCAACCCCTTGACAGCGTTTGACCCGAAGGGCTTGATCGGGCCTGGGTTGGAACCGTCCCCGGAGGCACTTCATGCGCTCGGAGACGCGGAGATGGAAGCGGTGGGATTCATCAGCGACCTTCTCCGGGCGCTCAACGACGCATTCGAGCGGTCCTTGCCTGCCAATGACCCGGTCGACATGTGCATCTGGTCGTTCAAGTTCTGGCTGGCAGGATATGCCATTGACGCCGTTGCCGCCGCGTCGGCAGCAAGGTGCCTGAGCAAACCAGCTGCGAAGGCCGTAGATGACTGCGCTTCGATACCCAATGAAGGCCCGCAAGGACTGGACGACCGGTGGTTTTCAAAACCCGATCCGCCTCCGGGGGCGGGATGGGAATGGCGGGGAAAGGGACCGCCCGGCTCTGGTAAGGGGAATTGGTACAAGCCCGAGACTGGGAAGTCGCTACACCCGAACCTGGAGCATGCTCCGCCAATCGGACCCCACTGGGACTACTGGCCGGGGGGCAACGGCGGCAAGGTGCGGCTATATTAAATAGCAATTTAGGAGCAGGCATATAACATGTCATCACTCAAAGTCGTCAAACTTGGAAATGATGGCACAGAATACGTTATGGGTTCATTGGAGACTGGACGGCTGCTGTCTTCTGGCATTCGGGAGCATATTGGCGCGCTTGCTGGGAACGCTGTGGCTGTTGTTCCTGCCCACCTGTCCTTGGAGCAACTCCTTGACTTCCGCAGAGGAGGCAAGGTATCTGGTACGGAGGGCCAGACTTCGGGTGGGAGATTGCTGTTGCGGACGGAACAGTGGCAACCGATCTACTCTCTTGATGAGCCCCTCGTTGACTTCGTTGTGGCGTTTCTTGAGGGAGAGTGCAATCTGTGTGCGGTGGAGCACCCCATCGCACTTCCCGCAGATCCCTGGTTGAGAAAACACGTTGGTCCTTCGGAACTTCTTTGTGCGTCCGACGGCGTCTACTTCATTGCTTTCTCGGGGCCGGGGAAGCGAGAGGCCACCGTCGACTGCTTCGACGTAACCAGGTCCTCCTGGCCTCCGACAATAGGCCTCCTATTCCGGGGAGTTAGCCGCACTCATCTCAGACGGACGCTGCACGCAGTGGAGAAGTGCGAAGCCAACTCACGACGGAAGCTGGCACAGCTCCTTGATAGGCTTGCAGTGGTGGTCGTTGGTGCGTGGGACGGAGAAGGCCATGTCCTATGGTTCCGAGACAGTGAGGCAGAGTTGTTGGACTGGTTGCGACAGAAGCACTCGGCTCAGGGGGACGGGACAGCTCCTACCTGCCCTGCTTGAGACCGACTGCAAACAGCGCGCCGCAGGCTTGGGCTGGTGGAAGCGGACCTACCAGTACGGCCCGGCATCCCGCCTGACGCAGGCGTTGGACTACCCGATGTCCGGGCAGCCCCCGACCTGGCTCCAGCGCTGGGCCTGGACCTATAACACGGCCGGTGAGCGCACCGGCCAGACGGTGCAGTACGATGCACCGCCGTCCGGCAGCCCGCCCCAGGATCCGCCGGTCGTGACCCAGATCGACGAAAGCTACACCTGGGATGCCTATGGCGTCCTGGACAAGACCTTCCCGGCAGGCAACGAAGCGGCAACCCGCGACAACTTCACCTTCGATGCCGCAGGCAACGTCCAGACCCTGGCCCAGGTCGACGGCACGATCCTTTCCCTCTCCTACGACCCGAGCGGCCGCACGAAGACCGTCACCATCGGCGGCACCGGCCAGCACTCCGACGGCACGGTCGTCACTTCCCCGTCTCATGACGGCTTCCAGCCCTGGAGTGGCCTGTCACTTGAAACAGCGGGGGATGCCCTGGCACATGCTGCTGCTGAGCAGTCAATCACGGCCGAACAGGAGTCCAGGACTGTGGAGTTGCTTCTGGACTACTACTCCCACTACACCTCAGCAGAATAGGGGGAGACCATGCTGTTGGCGCTACTTGCCCCCATCTTCTGGCTTGGCGTGGGTGTCGTGTTCACGCCCTTGACAGATGTGAGGAGCGACTGCTCACTGAGCGGCGCTCTTGCCATCGATTTCTCCAATTCGAAGGACGGGATAGTTGGCGGCGCAGGGACTATCTCGTCTACGCACGACGGAGGAGACACGTGGAACGTTGCGTACCGGCAGTCTCTGTTCGGAAGCCTGGCAGGAACAGAGTTCTTCCACGAGGTCGATGCAGGAAACGAAGAGATGGCGTTTGCCGCCAGCTATAGGGCGCTCTTGAAGAGCGAGGATCGAGGCGATTCGTGGAGGCCCCTCTTCGAGTCGAATGCCGAGACCGTTCACTGGTTCGAGTTCCGCCCACCAGAGGCCGTCGTGCTTCTGACATCGGATCAGGTGAAGGTGTCCCCGGACGGTGGGGAATCGTGGAGCGACGTGCAGCTGCCGCCATCGGCGTTGAGACATGCGTGGTCCGTCTGCATGTTCGGTGAGCGTCTCGTTCTCGGCTGCGACAACGGGGACGTCTACACCACCGAAGAGCCGGGCGCCGCATGGGAGCTAAGGCGTTCGGGCGAGTGCACGCTGCCTGCTCACACTCCCTCTCACCTGAGGCGACCTTCGAAGGAGATGCTGGTGGTCAACGCGTTGTCGATTGACCCCTCTGGCACAGGATTTGCGGTGGACTGGACGGGAGGGGTGTTTCGTACCGACGACGGTGGGCTGTCCTGGACCACGGTCAGGTGCCCGCTGATGGTCTACGGCTGGGCACCGAAGGACAGCCGATTGCCGGGAAGGACTGCCGCTGACTCGTTTGTGGGAGGGTACCCTCGACGGAGCGTGGTGGTGGACGCAAGTCGTGTCTTCCTCCTGGCGGAGGCCAAGCTGTACTACACCGTTGACGGAGGTAGCGAGTGGCGTCAGGCCTCCGTGTTGGAAGACGACGGTTCTCCGTCCACCGCCAACTACTTCGGGGTCTCCGTCGTCGATGAGAGCGTAGGGTGGCTGATAGCCATGGCCGGCGAACTCTACAGGACTGAGGACGGCGGTGCCAGTTGGCGTCGCATGAGCTATCGTATTGCCCCGGGATTGCAGTGATGAGGGCGACACGCGGCCGAAACCCTGGCCCTGAAGCACCGCTACCTGTATGATCAGGCCGGCCGGCCGCGGTGGGGGCTGAGAGGCAGGGGCCGGGGTCCAGGGTCCGGGGATGACGGTCAACTACCACTACGACAATGCCGGCCGAATCGACGAGGCAGCCGTGGTTGCACCCTCAACACCACCCGGAGCGTCAGCGACGGGCCGCGTCGCGCTGGCACGGCCGTTGGTACGGAATACGGATGTGCCGTCGGCGCTGCGGCCGCCCCCGTGGGGGCGGCGCGACGGGCTCTGCCCGGAGCGGCGGGGGCATCTTGCCGGCAGGAGCTGCAGTTGCGGGATGCAGATGTGTCGCCGGCGCGGCCTCCCTTGCGGCTTGAGAGGCCACGGTTCCTGCGGCGGTACAAGTGCATTGTTAGTTTCGTGCCTGGAGCGCGGCTCCCGAAATAGCCCTTCCCCGAAGGGGACGGGCTGATCTTCGAGGCCCGCCATCGGGGCCCGAGACTATCAAGCGCAGCCTTGCCGCCGGTCATCGCCTCACCCTCGCAAGCCGTCGGGTTGCCCGCACCCACGGCCTGGGAGTTCGCCTCGGCCGTCGGGGAGGCTGCACCCACGGCCGCAGGGCCATAGTCAAGCCCGCAAGCTCCTCCGGCAACTACCGTGCGCACGCTCAACGTCGTTGTCGCTCCCGCGGTTGATCCGCTTCCCGGGATTCAGTATACTCCCGCGTGCACTCACGGCCTATTGCCGGAGCGGAGGTATCCATGAACCGACTGCTTTCTCTGGTCCTGGTTGCGGGTCTGCTCACTCTTTCCGGCTGTCCCAGCAGCCGCTCGCCCGGCCTGTGGCAGTCCGATGGAACGTCGGATGTCTCCGACCTCGTTCCCGGCGACTTCGTGCCCCCTGGCGACGCCGTGATTCCGGCCGGCTGCCAGTCGGATGACGACTGTCCCGGCGGCCGTTGCAACCCGAACACGTTCACCTGCGTCGAATGCCTCACCAGCCAGGACTGCGACGAGGGAGAGGCCTGCTCCAAGTGGGAGTGCATCCCGCTGGTCCAGTGCGAGAAGGCCGAGGATTGCGCCGAGGGGCTCGTCTGCGATCTGGAGCAGGGGGTCTGTGTCGAGTGCGTCGAGGACGCGGACTGCGAGGCCGGCGTCTGCGAGGAGAACGTCTGCAAGCTCCCGTGCGACCTGGGCTGCCCCGACGGCATGGTCTGCGACGACCTCACCGGCTTCTGCGTGGATTGCCTCACCGACGACGATTGCGAGGTGCCGTTCTGGTGCTACCAGGCCGAAAACGCCTGCTACGAGGACCTGTGCGGCCCGGACGAGGCCATCTGCATCGGCAACAGCCCCGCCCTGTGTGCGGAGAACGGCTCCGGCTGGGTTCCCAAAGACCCGTGCCCGGACGGCCAGACCTGCATGTACGGCACCTGCGTGGACGGCCCCGTCTGCCAGCCCGGAAGCAAGCTGTGCAAGGATGACTTCACGGTGATCCTGTGCGGGGACGACGGCTACACTCTCACCGAAGTCCCCTGCCCCGTGGACACCCACTGCTTCAACGGCGAGTGCATCGGCGGCTGCGTCGCGGAATGCGAAGGCAAGCAGTGCGGCGACGACGGCTGCGGCGGGGTTTGCGGCGAGTGCCCGGAATGGACCTACTGCAGCCCCGACTTCATCTGCACCGAAGGAATCTGCGAACCGGGGACCGTAAGCTGCCAGGACAACGCCGTGGTCAAGTGCATCGACCCCAAGATCGGCTGGAGCGATCCGATGCCCTGCCCGGACGGCACCTTCTGCGTGGACGGACAGTGTGCGGAACAGCCGTGGGTCTGCATCCCCGGCTCCATCGAGTGTATGGACGGCGCGGTGGCCATGTGCAACGAGGACGGCAGCGGCTGGGGAGTGATCGAACCCTGCCCGCCCGGAACCATCTGCCAGCAGGGTGCCTGCCAGCCGTTCGGCCCCGGCTCGTGCGCCGAGGCCTTCCAGTGCATGTCCGGGGTCCAGTGCGAAATGCCCGAGCCCGAATTCTGCATGGACTTCTGCCTCATGTCCCCGGACGGCACGTTCCCCGACCTTGCCTACAAGCTGTTCTTCTGCGTGTTCGAAGCCTGCGGCACGTGGGATCCGTTCGGCCCCTGCTTCAAGGAAGCGCTCACCTTCAAGTGCGGCGACGTCTACCAGGAATGCGTGGGCGGATGCATCCCCAACTGCCAGGGCAAGCAGTGCGGCGGCGACGGTTGCGGCGGCGTGTGCGGCCAGTGCAAGCCGGGCCAGGTGTGCAACCCGCAGGGGCAGTGCAACACCCCGTGCGAGCCCAAGTGCACCGGCAAGCAGTGCGGCCCCGACGGCTGCGGCGGCAACTGCGGCGTGTGCAATCCGGGCCAGAGCTGCACCGCGGCCGGAACCTGCCAGCAGGTCTGCAAGCCCAACTGCACCGACAAGGTCTGCGGTACCGACGGCTGCGGCGGAACCTGCGGCACCTGCAAGGCCGGGTACGAGTGCAACCTCGGCAAGTGCGTCAAGGCACTGAGCTGTGCGGAGCTGGTCGAGTGCACCCAGGATTGCGGAAACTGGAACCAGGCCTGCCAGAACGAGTGCCTGGCCAATGCATCTCCGGCGGCCAAGGACCAGTGGGTGGCCCTGGTCAACTGCCTCGCCCTCGAGTGCGGCAACAGCGGAACCCCCGGCTGCTACGGCAAGGCCCTGACCGGTGCCTGCGCCAAACAATGGAACTCGTGCCAGAACTGCACCCCGGCCTGCATGGGCAAGCAGTGCGGCCCCGACGGCTGCGGCTTCAACTGCGGCCAGTGCCCCACCGGCTTCCAGTGCGACCCGTTCGGTACCTGCCTCTGCACCCCGCTGTGCCAGGACAAGGAGTGCGGAAACGACGGCTGCGGCGGCTCGTGCGGATCCTGCCCCAGCGGCTCGGTCTGCAATGCCCAGGGGCACTGCGCCTGCATGCCCAAGTGCGGCGGCAAGGTGTGCGGCCCCGACGGTTGCGGCGGAAGCTGCGGTGCCTGCCCGGCCGGCCAGACCTGCACGCCGGCCACGGGGCAGTGCCAGCCCGGCCCCGGTGCCTGCGGAAACGGCGTCTGCGAGCCGAACAAGGCCGAGACCTGCCAGACCTGCCCGGAGGATTGCAACTGCGGCGGTGACTGCTGCGAGGCCCACCAGTACCCCGGATGCAGCGACGGCTTCGTCATGGAGTGCGCCTGCCAGTACGAGCCGTTCTGCTGCTTCGGCATGTGGGACGAGTTCTGCGTCGACATCGCAAAGACCAACTGCAAGGCCCAGTGCGGCTGCCTCCCCATGTGTGTGGGTAAGGAATGCGGCACCGACGGATGCAACGGAAGCTGCGGCACGTGCCCGGCCGGCTCCTCCTGCAACGCGGCAGGCATTTGCGAGCAGACCTGCAAGCCGTCCTGTCTGAACAAGCAGTGCGGCTCCGACGGCTGTGGCGGTTCGTGCGGCCTCTGCCCCTCGGGCAGCCAGTGCAAGAACTTCACCTGCGTCGCGGCCTTCAGCTGCAAGGAGCTCGTCCAGTGCTACTGGACCTGTGCCGACAACGACCAGGCCTGCCAGGAAGATTGCAACAAGCAGGCCTCTCCAGCGGCCAAGGCCCAGTGGTGGGCCCTCATCGGCTGCATCATGGAGGTGTGCGGCGAGAATGCCCCCGACGGCTGCTGGGGCCAGGCCATCCAGGGAGAGTGCAAGGAGCTCTGGTACGCGTGCCAGAACTGCACCCCCGCGTGTGTCGGCAAGCTGTGCGGCCCCGACGGCTGCGGCGGAACCTGCGGCGAATGCCCCGGCGGCTACACGTGCGACAATTACGGCACCTGCCTGTGCGCGCCCCAGTGCACGGGGAAGACCTGCGGCCCCGACGGCTGCGGCGGCTCGTGCGGCACCTGCCTCAAGACCCAGGTGTGCAACTACAAGGGCGTCTGCGTGTGCGTGCCCCAGTGCACGGGCAAGCAGTGCGGCGACGACGGCTGCGGCGGGAGCTGCGGCCAGTGCCCCGCCGGCATGATGTGCGGCCCGGGCGGCCTGTGCGTGGAAGAGCCCTCCGACTGCGGCAACGGCATGTGCGAGCCGTATCTCGGGGAAGACTGCTTCTCCTGCCCTTCGGACTGCCCGTGCAGCGAAGGGGACTGCTGCCAGGCCCACGACTTCCCTGGATGTGACCAGCCCGAAGTCGTGATGTGCGTGTGCGAGATGGACCCGTACTGCTGCCAGGCCATGTGGGATGGCCTGTGCGTCAACGAAGCCCAGCAGTGCGGTGCCTGGTGCCCCTGCACCCCCAACTGCCAGGGCAAGCAGTGCGGCGACGACGGCTGCGGCGGAAGCTGCGGCCAGTGTCCCCCCGGCTCGAACTGCAACCCGTGGGGCATGTGCAGCGGAACCCAGATGTGCGGCAACGGCAAGTGCCAGGCCGGACAGGGGGAAACGTGCGAGACCTGCCCGCAGGACTGTGGCCAGTGCCCCTGCGGTGACGGCATCTGCAACGGCAACGAAAGCTGCGGCACCTGCCCGTGGGACTGCGGAGAGTGCACCGAGGGCGACTGCTGCCAGGCCCACGACTTCCCCGGCTGCAACCAGCCGGACATCGTCGCGTGCGTCTGCCAGATGGATGCCTACTGCTGCCAGGCCATCTGGGATGACATCTGCGTGAACGAAGCGGTCGAACAGTGCGGTGCCCAGTGCGGCTGCCAGCCCCAGTGCTTCAACGACGACGGCACCATGAAGCAGTGCGGCGATGACGGCTGCGGCGGCTCCTGCGGTACCTGCCCCCCCAACTCCAAATGCGACTATGCGGCCGGCATCTGCGTCGGGGCATGCGTGCCGAACTGCGTGATCGGCGGCATGAAGAAGCAGTGCGGCCCGGACGGCTGCGGCGGCTCGTGCGGAACCTGCCCGGCCGGCCTCAAGTGCGACCTCAACACCGGCATGTGCCTGGGCGGCTGCATCCCCAACTGTGCGGGCAAGCAGTGCGGCCCGGACGGCTGCGGCGGTAACTGCGGTATCTGCCCCGAGGGCCAGCAGTGCAGCGCCACCGGCCAGTGCAGCGGTGCTGCGGGCACCAAGTGCTCCCAGATGGTGGACTGTGCCCTCCAGTGCAACTTCTCCCCGTCATGCACCTACGGCTGCTATGGCAATGGCTCGGACTACTCCAAGGCCCTGTTCCAGGACCTGACCTGGTGCGTCCTCCAGAACTGCGGCTTCCAGGTCACTCCGACCTGCATCAAGAACGCATTCGTCGGAGGCTGCGCCGAGCAGTACAAGATGTGCCTGACCGACATGTAGACCGTGCGTGACCCCGACGGCGACCATCGACCATGACGTCTGACCGACGGACGACAAGAACCTGCCTGGCTGTCCTCCTCCTCCTCTGGGGATGTGCTCATGGGGCCGGTGCCGGCCCGCTCCGGCCCGGGTCGGTGGTGCTCCCCCACGTCCTGTCCGCAAAGCACCCGGGAACGGGCCGATACTGCGATCCGGTCCTCGCATACCCGGTGCTCGCTGCCTCAGTGGCACAGGGGCGAACCGACGAGCTGAAGCGCTGGCTGGACCTCGACGGCCCCCCCGAGCTTGCGGACGAGGATGGGACCCCATTGCTCCTGGCCGCCGCATCGTCCGGCAACCGCGAGGCAGCTACGCTGCTCCTGGCAGCGGGAGCGTCCCCCACGGCTCTCGATGCGGACGGTGCCGGGCTCCTCCACCGCGCGGCCCGGGCCACAAGGCCGGAGCTGCTTGCCGACCTGCTCGATGGGCGGCTCGAAGGGGCCGGCCCCATATCCGTGGATTGCCGGGATGCGTTTGGCCGTACGCCGCTCATGGAGGCGCTGGCTGCCCGCTCCGTCGCAGCGACAGGGTTCCTCCTGTCGCACGGGGCCTCCCCGACGGCAGCGGACCAGGAGGGGACTACCCCCCTCATCCAGGTCTGCAGCGATCCCCACCCACGCTCGCTGGAGCTGGCAACGCTCCTGGTCGAGTCGGGTGCGGATCCCGCGGTTCCGGGACCGGACGGCCGCCTGCCCCTGATCGAAGCGCTAAGCTCCGGCAACGAGCCCCTCGCCCGCTGGCTCCTGGGCCGGGACGTCCCCTCCTTGCCGAATGCCGCGCACTCACCCAATTCCGAACCATCGACCATCATGGCGACCCTGTCGCCCGTCATGGCCGCCGCGGCCGGTGCCCTTCCCGACCTCGTGGCCCTGCTGGCCGCCGACGCTCCGGGCGGCCTGGATGAAACCGACGATCGAGGCTGGACCGTGCTGAGACATGCGGCCTGCGGCCAGAAGAGAACCCCGGAACGCGATCGCCTCGTCCTGATGCTCGTCCGCACCAACCCACCTGCCGAGCCGGACTGTGCCGCACTGGCGGAATGTGCGCTGCGCAACGATCTTGCCGATGGCTTCGAAGCGTTGCGGACCGCCTGTCCCAAGTTGCCCGGGACCGAGGAGTCCGCATTGGCTGCCGCCAAGGCCTGTGCACCGCGCCTGCTTTCGGCAGCGTCCGGGCATGTGCCTCCCCGCATCCTCGAGCGGGCGTTGCTCAGAGCCTCTCGACAGGGTTGTTCCGAGGCCGTGGCCCTCCTGCTGGAAAAGGGGGTTTCAGCCGTCGCTCAGGATTCCAGGGGACATACCCCGCTCGACCTGGCGCTCTCCGGTGCGGAGTTCCTGGAGCCTTCGTTTCAGGACGCCATGCCTCGACTGATCCAAACGGCACCGGGTGAACCCGCTCAGCCCCGGGATTTCGGCAGGACCGTCACCCTTCTCATCGAGGCGGAACGGGCAGCGGGCCTCCGACACGACGGGACGGTCCTGAGCGCTGCAGTCCAGACCGGTTCCCCCTCAGTCGTGCGGGCCATTCTGCAGACCGGATTGCTGTCTCCTGAGTCGGGTTCCGGCCTCGAACCGATGTCAGCGGCAGCCCTCTCCGGAGGCCCGGAGGTCCTGCGGATGCTGTTGGAGGCGGACCTGCCGGCAGATCGGGCCGATCCCTCCGGGCAGACTCCGGCAGCCTATGCGGCCCAATCCGGGAGCCTGGAATCCACCTGCCTGCTGATGGCAGCGGGTGCGGACATCGACCGGCCCGGTCCCCAGGGAGAAACCCCCTTGCACCATGCGGCCCGCTTCGGGCGGCCCGACCTGGCAGGGTTGCTGCTGGCCTCCGGTGCGGATCCCGGCAGGAAGCGGGGGGACGGGCGACGCCCCCTGCACCTGGCCGCGTCATCGGGCAACGAGGATACCGTAGCGTTGCTTCTCGAAGCGGGAGTGCCCCCGGATCCCACAGATGCCCGCGGCGTGACCCCGCTCCACCTGGCCGCGGGGGGAGGGCATCTTGCCGTCCTCCAACGCCTGCTCCGGGCCGGAGCGGACCCTCTGGCAACGGACCGGCGCGGGCTGGATTCCCTCTGCTTTGCCGCAGCCGGCGGCGCGGATTCCACCGTGGCGGTGCTGCTCGAACGCCAGGTCCCCCCCGGCGGCCCCCCCCCTGCCGATGCGTCTCAGCCCCCATATCCCCCACTGCTCCTGGCCATCCAGGGAAGACATCTTGCCTCGGCAAAGCGGCTGATTGAGGCCGGAGCGGACATCGAAGCCCGGAATGCTGCGGGGTGGACCGCCCTGATGCTGGCGGCCTACGGTGGACACCTGGAGATGGTGGAGCTGCTGCTCCGGAGCGGGGCCGACATCGAGGCGCACGACCGCTCCAGCTGGACCGCGCTCACCGCGGCCGTGCGCAGCGGTTCTCAGGCCGCTGCGTGTGCGCTGCTCGATGCCGGGGCCAACCCCCGTCCGGGGCAAGGCCCCGACCTGCTCGGACTGGCCACGCGCTCGGGTTACGAGAAGATCACGGCCTGCCTGGAGGCGCACCAAGCTGAGGATTCGATTGACTCCAAGGATCCCCCCTTGTAATATGCGGCTGGTGATTGGGAGGAAGACGATGACGCACTGGAGACCGTCCCCGAGACCGCGGCCGACCTTGCCGTAGATGGCAGTCGGACAGGCCTTGGGTTGCCCGCATGGCAGGCCGGCCCGGCCCTGTCCAACCCGCAGCGGAGCGGAGAATGGAAATGCCTGCACGCGAGCCTTGCGGTTCGCTGCGGGTCGACGACCGACCAGCGTCGGGGAGTGGCTCCGGGGGCATCCCGAGGTTCCCCCGCAGGCGATACCTGCTCCGAATCCGTGAACCGGAATCGACGGACGACCTCCGGTCCTTTCGAGGGAGGCAGCCGTGAAGTACGGAACGCTCAAGGTGTTCTCGGGTTCATCGCATCCGGCCTTTGTCAACGCGATCTGCGCCAACCTGGGGATCTCGCCCGGCCAGCGGGAAATCCTCAAGTTCTCCAACGAAAACATCATGGTCAAAATCCTGGAAAACGTCCGGGGTGACGACGTGTTCGTCGTGCAGACCATGGCACCGCCGGTCAACGAGAACATCATTGAAGCGCTGATCATGATCGATGCGCTCAAGCATGCGTCGGCCGGGCGCATCACCGCGGTGCTCCCCTACTTCCCGTATGCCCGGTCGGACAAGAAGGACCAGCCCCGCATCTCGATTTCGGCAAGGCTCATGGCCGACCTGTTCGAAGCGGCTGGGGCCAATCGCTTCCTGGCCATGAACCTCCACTGCTCCCAGATCCAGGGGTTCTTCCGGATCCCGTCCGACCAGCTCATCGGCGGCCCCATCGTCGTGGACTATCTCAAGCAGAAGGACTTGAGCAACGCGGTCCTGGTGGCCAGCGATGCCGGCGAGATCAAGGACATCACCCACTACGCCAACCGGCTCGACCTCCCCATCGCCATCATCGACAAGCGGCGCTACGGCAACGATGAAAAGCCCAAGGCCCGCAACATCATCGGCGAGGTCGAGGGCAAGGATGCCTACCTCCTCGATGACGAGATCGCCAGCGGCGGCACCATGCTCGAAGCCATGGACTTCCTGCTGAAGATGGGGGCCGCATCGGTCTCCTGCGGCGCAGTCCACGGTGTGCTCACCGGAAATGCTGCGGAGAAGCTGACCAGGAGCCCGGCCCGCGAGATCGTCGTGTGCGATACCATCCCGGTCGAGCACAAGAAGACCGAGAAGATGAAGGTGCTCACCGTGGCCCCGATGTTCGGCCAGGCCATCCAGAGAATCCACCTGGGCCGCTCCATCTCGGAGCTGTTCCGCTAGGAAGTGACCATGCCATCCGTGATCTACCTGGACAACGCGGCCACGACCCGGGTCGCCCCCGAAGCCGTGTGCGTCATGCAGCGCTGTTTCGAAAACGACTACGGAAACCCGTCGTCATCGCACGAGATGGGGCTTGCTGCCGCCCGCCACGTGGACTCCGCTCGCAAGACCCTGGCCGACATCTTCGCCTGCCGCAAAGAGGAGCTGGTCTTCACCTCCGGAGGGACCGAGGCGGACAACCTCGCCATCTTCGGGGCAGCAGCACGCACCCGCAAACACACCCTCGTCGTCTCGGCCATCGAGCACCCGGCCGTGCTCCAGCCCGCCCGCCAACTGGCCCAGCGGGGCTACACGCTCAAGATCGTGCCCGTGGATCCGACCGGCCGCGTCGACGAGGAAGCCCTCCTGTCGCTCGTGGACGACGATACCTTCCTGGTCTCGATCATGGCAGCGAACAACGAGATCGGGACGGTACAGGACATCCATCGCCTCGCCCGCAGAGTCAAAAAAGGGCGTACCGGCCTCCTGTTCCACACCGATGCGGTCCAGTACTTCTGCAAGGAACCGCTGGAGCTGGCGGACAGCGCAATCGACCTGGTGGCCGTGGCAGGCCACAAGATCCATGGCCCCAAGGGGGTCGGAGCGCTCGTCGTCCGAAACGGGATCGAGCTGTCTCCCCAGGTCTGGGGCGGCGGCCAGGAGCAGGGAATCCGCTCCGGTACCGAGAACGTCCCGGGCATCGCCGGGCTTGCGGCAGCCGCATCGCTCCTGCACGGCGGGAGGTCCGGTTTCTCCGCGACGATCCGGGAGATCATCGGCTGCATCCGGGACCGCCTGACTTCGGAAATCCCGGATCTTCGCGTCAACGGACATCCGGAGCACCGGCTGGCAGGAATCCTCTCGGTCAGCATCCGGGGAATCCTCTCCCAGAACCTCATGCTGCACCTGGAAAACGAGGGAATCGTGGTCTCCGCAGGCTCGGCCTGCCACTCGCAGAGCGAGAAGGGGAGCCACGTGCTCCAGGCCATAGGCCTTCCGGAGCACTTTGCCACCATTCGCATCTCGGCATCGATCTACAGCACGTTGGAAGAGGCTGACCAGGCGGGCAGGACCATTGCCCGGGTGGTCGCGAGACTGAGGAAGTGAAGCCATGGACCGCTGCATTCTCGTCCGCTACGGAGAAGTCTTCCTGAAGAAGGGGAACCGCCCCCGGTTCCTCAAGAGCCTGCGCATCAACCTGCAGCAGTCGCTCGACCTCCAGACAGCCCCGGGCCGCTTCCGGGTCCACGGCTTCCACGGCCGCTACGAGGTGATCGGCCGCGAGCCGGACATAACGCCGGCCGGCTGGGCCCGGGCGCTGGAGGCCGTGGCCTGCACGTTCGGCATCGTGTCGGCAAGCCCTGCGCTCAAGGTGGAACCGACGTACGAGACCATCGAGCAGGTTGCGTTCGACCTGGTCACCGCGGAGCTGGAGAAGCGTTCGGTTGCCCACTTCAAGGTCGAAGCCTCCCGGGCCGACAAGCGGTTCCCCATGACGTCTCCCGAGATCGGCCGAAGAGTCGGTGCGCGCATCCACATGCACCACAAGCTCCCGGCCCGCATGACCAATCCCGAGCTGACCGTGGGGATCGAGATCTACCCGGACTGCGCCTATGTGCATGCGGCCTCGGTGAGGGGCCCCGGCGGCCTTCCCGTCGGCTCCAGCGGCCGGGCCGTCCTCCTCCTCTCGGGGGGCATCGATTCGCCGGTTGCCGGGTGGATGATGGCCAAGCGGGGCTGCCGCCTGACCGCTGTGCACTTCCACTCCTACCCGTACACGTCGAAACGGTCGCAGGAGAAGGTCCAGGCATTGCTGGAACGCCTCGTTTCCTACTGCGGACCGGTGCGCCTGCTCACGATTCCCCTGTCGCCGATCCAGGAGTTCCTGCGGGATCGGGTGGCTCCGGACTCGCTCGTGCTCTTCTACCGTCGCTCCATGGTTCGCCTGGCGGCCCGGGTCGCCGAGAGAGAGCATGCCGGCGCCCTGGTGACGGGAGAAAGCCTCGGCCAGGTGGCCAGCCAGACCACCGCCAACATCGCGGTCATCGAGGATGCCTCCCCGGTCCCGCTGTTCAGGCCGTTGATCGGCATGGACAAGGTTGAAGCCGTGGATCTTGCCCGCCGCATCGGAACCTATGCGGTATCCATCGAGCCCCACGACGACTGCTGCTCCCTGTTCCTCCCCCAGCACCCGGAAACGAGAGGCAGCGTCGAGGTGATCCGGAAGCTGGAGGGGGAGCTGACCGAGCTCCCCGCACTCGAGGACGCAGCGTTTGCAGCAGCCGAGGAATCCTGGCCCGGCACACCTCCCGACCGCATCCCCGTGAAGAGGAGAGGATGAAGGGCGGGGTCCGGGGCTTGGGGGCTGGGGGACAGGCGTCCGATGGTCCGACCGCGCCGGGTCCGACCTGTCCGACTCGTCCGACCTGTCCGACTGGTCCGAACGCTACACCGGCACCGCCCGATGCTCCCCCAACCAGCGTCGAGTCACCGGGGCCCAACCTGCTCCTCACCGTGGATTCGCCGGCCTATGGCCCCATGGCCGCAGGGCGTCGGGAAGACGGCAAGGTCGTCCTCGTGGACCACGCGGTCCCCGGTGATGTCGTCGAAGCCTCTCCCTGGAACGAGACGTCTTCCCTCGTGCGGGCCCGCATCCTGCGGGTCGTATCTCCCTCTCCCCACCGCTGCGAGCCGGCGTGCCCTTCCTTTCCGGCCTGCGGTGGCTGCAGCTGGTTGAACTACACCCGGGAATCGCAGCTCCGATTCAAGGCCGACGTGGTCAACCGGCTTCTCTCCCGGCTGAAGCTCCCCTCGCCATGCCTGTCGCAAGTCGTCCACGACTCCGCCGCATTTGGGTATCGGCAGCGCGTGAGGCTCCATCTCTCGGGCATTCCCGGCGAGCCGTGCCGCATCGGGTTCTTCTCGCACGGGACTCACGACGTGGTCCCGATTCGTTCGTGCCCGATCTGCCTGCCTGAGCTGGACCGGACCATCGCCGCGTTTGCGGCCTGGATTCCCCCTCTCCCTCTGTCCGCATCGGTGGAGATGGTCGTCACCGACGAGAAGACCGTCCTGGGCGTGCTCTACCTGGCCGAAAGAAACCCGGACCCCCAGGGCCTGGCCGTGACACTGGTGGAGCAGGGCGTTCTGGCCGGGGCCGTGGTCGCTTCGCCCGATTCCGGCTGGGGCCGACATGGGGTCCAGCTCGGCTGGCTCCAGGTGTCGGACGATGCCCGGACCCCGGTCCAGGCCACGTCGTTCTGCCAGGCCAACCCCTCGGTCAACCGACTGCTGATCCGGCACGTGGTGGAGCGGGTGCTCGAGATCGGGGCCTCCCGGATCCTGGAGCTGTACGCCGGCCACGGAAACTTCACCTTCCCCCTGGCGCACGCAGGGGCCGAAGTGCTGGCCGTCGAAGTGGGAGTCGATCTTGCCGTCCTTCCTTCCCACCCCCGGGTCCGCTTCTACAAGGGGGATGCGGTCCGCCTGCTGCCCACGCTGCAGCGCTGTCCGCTCGTCCTACTCGACCCGCCCCGGACTGGGGCCAAAGATCTCATGAAACCGCTCCTCAAGGCCCGGCCGGGCCATATCCTGTATGTCTCGTGCGACCCGAACACGTTCGTCCGGGACGCGGGGATCCTGCTCGCAGGCGGTTACCGGCTGGCAGACGTCACCGCGTTCGACATGATGCCGCAGACGCACCACGTGGAGATGGTCGCACTCCTGCGCAGGGAGTGAGGACTACGGGGCCGAAGAGGCCGGGGCCTCGGGTTCCTTCTGGGCCATCATGGACAGGAGGTCCACGATCCGGGTGGCGTAGCCGCATTCGTTGTCGTACCAGGCCACGAGCTTGAAGAGCCGCTTGTTGCCGGGCAGCTCGATGCAGGCCCACCGATCGAAGATCGAGCTGTGGGTGTTGCCGATGATGTCGCTCGAGACCAGCGGGTCGAGGGAGTACTGCAGGATCCCCTTCATGCCGCCGTTCCGCAACTCGATCCGGGAGGCTTCGTCCAGGGCCGCCCCGATTTCGGGAAGAGTGGTTTCCCGCTCCGTCTGCACGGTCAGATCCACCACCGAGCCGGTGATGGTGGGCACGCGGAACGCCATGCCGGTGAGCTTGCCCTTCACCGCGGGGATGACCAGGCCGATGGCCTTGGCTGCACCGGTGCTGGCCGGGATGATGTTGCAGCTTGCGGCACGGCCGGAACGCATGTCCATCGGGTCCGGCTTCTTGGCCGGTCCGTCCACGGTGAGCTGCGTCGCGGTCAGTGCGTGCACCGTCGTCATGATGCCCGCTTCGACACCCCAGTTGTCCTGGACCGTCTTGACCACCGGGGCCAGACAGTTCGTCGTGCAGGAGGCATTCGACACGAGCTTGTGGCTGGAGGGGTCGTACTCACCGTGATTCACGCCCATGACGATCGTCTTGACCGCATCGGAGCTCTTGGCAGGAGCCGTGATCACCACCCGCTTCGCGCCGCCGGCCAGGTGAAGCGCCGGATCCTTGTCCGCCTTGGTCGTATCGGTGAACTTGCCGGTTGCCTCGACGACGTAGTCGACCCCGAGCCCGCGCCAATTGGCGTCCGCCGGGCTCTTGGCCGACTGGTACGCGATCTCCCTGCCGTCGACCACCAGCGTGTTCGGCCCGGCCACCTCGACGGTCCCCTTGTAGGGCCCGTACGCGGAGTCATACCGGAACAGGTAGGCAAGCACGTTGATGTCCGCGATGTCGTTTACTGCCACGAACTCCAGATCGGGATTCGCGGCCCCGGCCCGCAGCACCAGCCGTCCGATCCGACCGAAACCGTTGATCGCGATGCGCATCTTCCCCATGGTTCAACCCTCCTTCCTTCCGTTTCAATACGTTGGCCCACTATTAGCCAAAGTCGTTCCGATGTCAAGCCCCAGGGAGGGCCTGCAGGCTGTCTGGGTCTACCGCGGCTTCTCCCCGTTCCCGCACGGCGGCCGGGCGATGCGCGTGGCAGGCTTTTCCGGCTGGTCGAACAGGCCCGGGTCATCCTGGTTGCTCGCCAGGAACTCCCTGAGCGCTGCCCGGTCTTCAATGAGCACGAGCGGGTCGCCGCCGCACAGCTTGGCCTCCCCTCGGGCCGGAGATCGCACACCGCTCTTGTCTGCGCACAGAAAGCTCAGCCCCAGCCGGTGTTTCTTCCATAGATCCTCCAGGTGCTTCCGGCTCAAATGCCCCAGCGACAGCCGGTCCTCTTCAATCGTCATCCGGGTCAGCAGGTACGCCGGGACTCCCTGCAGCTTGTCCATGTCGTCTTCCGGCGAAACGTAGGCCAGGTAGCGTTCCTTCCCGACCTGCCCCACGACCCCGAGCAGCACGTCTTCCTTGTCCTTCCCGCACTCCCGGTAACGCAGCTTGTACCCCTTGACGGTAGCCCCCCCGTACTCCACGTCCACGGGCGTCACCTCGAGCCACTCGTCCTCATCGGTCTGCCACATCCCCTCGAACGCCTTGTCCTCCACCACGTCCCCGGTCCCGAACCAGGGGGACAACGAGACCACGAAACAGCCGGTGGCCGCGAGACCAAAACCCAGAGCAAGGAGTCCTGCAAACGTCATCCTGCGCCAATTCATGGAAGACCTCCGTGGTCGAAAGGAACTGCGTTGTGCAGGACAGTACGGATTTCGGGAGGCGGAAGTCAACCAGCAGGTCCTCAGAGGGTCCTGTGCAGCCCGTCCCGCCAGCGTTCACTTCCCCTATTGATGGTCACCCCTTCCGCACTGATGGAGAACGCTCCGTCCTGACCGCCGGAGAAGGTCGGGGATGGAGATCTTGACCGGCGTGACGAGGTCCAGGATCGTGGGGTCCGGCGGGGTCTGCTCCGCAGTACCGCCCGGGCATCTCCGAAGTCAATCGGTGTGCGAAGTGGACGCGGGCGCAATCGGAGATACCATGAAGCGTCCATTGGACCTGTTCCAAAGGGGGGCTGATGAGCGTCGCACTCCTGTTCTTCCTGCTCTTCCTGCATGCCGTCGACGTGCAGGCCCGCGACCGGGGAATCTGCATCGAAGCGGCTGCCGGCGCCGAGGCCGGGGCTGAATTCGACATCGTCAAGGCACTGGAGCCGCTGGATGGAAAGCACCCGAAGCTTGCCGCTGCGGCCAGGCTGCGTGCGGCCCGCAAGTTTGCCGAGGCGGACCGGGAGTACGAGGCCGCTGCGGCTGCCGTGACAGACCCCGAGCTGAAACAGCGGATCGAGTACCTGAGGGCCAGGCTCTCCGTGGACGCAGGCAAGCTCGAGGAGGGGGCTCAGCGCTACCTCGCCCTGGCCGGGCGCTGCGAGCTGCTGGCCGACTGGTGCCTGTATCGCGCCGCGACGGCGTTGCACGAGACGGGGAAACTGGCGGAGAGCATCAAGGCTGCGGAGCGGATCTCCCCGACCTTCCCCCGCCACACGGCGGCCATGCAGCTCCAGTGCCGCGCCCATGCGAAGCTGGGGGATGCCAGGGCCGTGCTCGCGTGCGTCGACCGCCTGGAGGATCCCGGGCCCGCAATGCTGCTCCTGGCGGCACGGGCCGGTCTCGACGCGGGGGAGGATGCCCGGGCCGCAGGGGCCGTCCGTGAAATTCTGCTGAAGCATCCGGCATCGGGCGAGGCAGAGGAAGCAGACGACCTGGTGGAGCTGCTGGCCGATCGCAAAGTCGCCGACCCGGTCGCTTTCACGGCTGCAGACAAGCTGGACCGGGCCGACCGCCTGCTGTCCGCGTACCGGTATTCAGACTGCCGCACCGAGGCCGAGTCAGTGATGGATTCGGTCCCCCGGGCCAGCCCGGAGTGGTGCCGGGCCCAGGCCGTCGTGGCCGTGTCGCTGGCCCGGGCGAGGGAGCAGACGAAGAGCCTGCCCCACTTCGAGCGGCTGGTCGCTCAGTGCCCCGATTCGCTGTCGGACTCGGTGTTGTACCGGGGGACCGAGGCAGCGAGAATGGCCGGAAACGCCGACTTTGCTCTCCAATGGGCGGAGAAGCTCGTTGCCCTCCATTCCGGCTCCACCTTGTGCGACGATGCGCTGCTGTTTGCGGCCCAGGCCTGCGAACGCAACGGGGATGCGGACAAGACCCGGACCATCGCCCGCTCCATACTCGACCGCTTCCCGGCGGGCGACATGACGCCCGATGCCGCCTGGCTCCTCGTCTGGGGCGAATTCCAGGGGGGGAAGCTCCAGGCTGCGCTCGACCTCGCCGCCGATTTCGAGATGCGAATGCCGGCCCGGCAGGACTATCGGACCAACGGGCGACTGTCCTACTGGACCGGGCGGATCCTCCAGCTCCAGGGCAAGAAGCGGGAGGCAAGACCCCACTTCCGCCGCACCCTGGAGCGCTACCCGCTGAGCTGGTACGGGTTGCTGGCCTACCTGCGGCTCGAGGAAGACCGGAAGGGCCGCGGGGAGAAGGTGCTTGCACAGGTCCGCCAGGCGTCGGCACCGACGGTCCCGCCGCTCTCGGACGTCCTGGCTGCGGCCGCGTGCCTTCGCCTGAATCTGGAGAGGGCCTCGGCACTGGCCTCGATGGGGTGCATCGACGAGGCGCAGGCGGAGCTCCGCACGGCCTTGCAGCAAGGGGGGGATTCGACCCCGCCCCGACTGCTCCTGTCGGCCTGGCTCCTCGACAGGGTCGGTCTCCACAGCCAGTCGCACGACATCCTCCGCCGGCAGGTGCCCGACTTCCAGTATGCGTGGCCCGTGGCCGAGGACGACCGCTGGTGGACGGTGGCATTTCCCCGCCCGTTCCTGGACGTGGTGATGACGGGGGCCGCCGACGAAGGGGTCCCGTGGAACCTGGTGTTCGGCGTCATGCGGGAGGAAAGCGGGTTCGATCCGGAAATCGAGTCCTATGCCCATGCGCTGGGGCTGCTCCAGTTGCTTCGCAAGACGGCTGCGCACATGGCCAAGAGGGACGTGAGCAGGTCCGAGCTCTTCCGCCCGTCCGTGAACGTCCCTCTCGGCACCCGCTACCTGGCCTGGCTGGACAAGCGGTTCGGCCACCCGGTCCTGGTGGTGGCGGGCTACAACTCCGGGCCGGGCGGCGTCAAGCGGTCACTGGCGCGCACACGCAATTCCGATGTCGACGAGTTCGTCGAGCTCATCCCGTTCGACCAGACCCGGCGCTACACCAAGCGCGTGCTCTCCTCCGCGTGGGCCTACCAGGTCCTGTACGGGGACAAGGCCGGCGTCATCCCCTTCCCGCTGACCCTGCCGGGGAAAAAGCACAAAGCCCCCTGAGAATCGACGGAAGCGACCATCCTGCTCATGTCAACAATCCATGGATACCAGATCGGTGCCAGATGCAAGGCGCGACCGAGCCCGCCGAATGAGGCGTGGCCCAAGCCACGTCGCAGTGAGGCGGCGACCGAGCAACGCCGCAGGTGGCCCGAGATGGTGTTCAGGGGTTACGGGGGTGGCCGTCCCGTCCAGGGGGGGGCTTCTGCTCACGCGGGGCAGGTCGGGGCGAATCGAGGTCAGAGCTGCGGAAGCGCTGAAAAGACGGCCACCCCTTCCACCGAAACGTCGTCTCCGGGAACCCGGCTGACGCTCTTGGTGAAGAGTTCGAACCCATGATCCAGGTACGGGGTCAAGTCGATGGTCGCATCGGTCTCGAACTGGAGAACGTCCTCTGAGGAATCCCCTTCGTCCGAGTAGTACCAGGCGACGGCAATGTCGGGCAGCTTTACCAGCGGGTCCGAGGAGCGCACGTAGATCACGACCGACTCGACGAACAGCAGGTCATCCTGATCATCGGGGCCGGCCAGAGCATCATCGGTCCGCTGGATCTGGAAGTCGAGCAGGTGAACCTGCCCGAGCTGCTTGTCTTCGAGGCCGAAATTGCTCTCGACCTTGGCGGGCTCGAGCAGCTCCCCGGTCAGCTTGGCCTTGGCCTTGTAGAGGAGCTCGTTGCCCTCGACGGTGGCGACCTGGGTTGCCACCGGAATCTGCAGCTCGACATCGAAACACCCTGCCAGGGTCACAGGGAGGATTGCCGCCAGTATGGTCACGATGGTCTTCATCGTATGCTCCGTTTTTCAGGTCCCGGCGTGGCCGAAACGTGGCGCCCGTGACGGCGGTCACTGGAATCGGTTTAGAGAAATTTTCGAGGCCTTGCCGCTCTAGCTCTTGACAAGTGTAACGGCCACCCCCAGTTTATGCTTGCGGAGGTGCGGATGAAGCTCACGATGTCGAGCGAGATGGGGATTCACGCAGTCTGGTTCCTGGCCGCGGCCAACCGGAAGGAACCGGTGCTCTCCGCCGAGATTGCAGGTGGCATCTGCGTTTCAGAAACGTACCTGATCAAGGTGCTCAAGCGGCTGGTGAGAGGGAAGATACTCGGCTCGCGAAAGGGCAAGAAGGGGGGGTATGTCCTCAAGAAGAAGGCAGCGGACATATCCCTCGCTGACGTGGTTTCCTCGTGCGAGGACACGGGAGCGATCTACGAATGCTCCACCGAGACCCGAGGGTGTGTCGAGCAGTCGGTGTTCTGCCCGGTCCGGGCAGCCCTGGCCCGGGCGCAGCAGGCGATGATCACGGAGCTGCAGAGGACCTCGATTGCCGACCTCATGTCGTCGGACTGGGGCGGAACGCGGACCCCCACCCTCCAGGATGCCCCTTCCGCGTCGACAGTCCCGCCCGAGGCGACTAATTGAACATGCCGGAACCGCCCGGTTTCCCGTCGGAGGCTGCATGAACTCACAGACCGTAATCCCGGAAGGAGTCATTGCACTCCTCAAGAACGCGGAGAAGTGCCGTATCGCAGTCGTTGGAGCGAGCAACAACCGAGAAAAGTACGGGAACATCATCCTCCGCAACCTGGCGGCCAAGGGGTACACGGTCGTTCCCGTCCACCCGACAGAGAAACAGGTTGAAGGACTGACCTGCTACGCCTCGGTCAACGAGATTCCTGGGGGCGTGGACCTGGTGGACTTCGTCATCCCGCCGGGGGCCACCCTCAAGGCGCTCGATTCGCTGCAAGGGCGTGTCTCGGCCGTCTGGTTCCAGGACGGGTCGTTCGACGATGCGGTCCTGGAGCACGCCCGTCCGCTCTTCCCGCTCGTCGTGTCGCACGCCTGCATCATGGTCGTCACCAACTTCCTCTAGCCGCCCTCCCCCCGGACCCTGTCTTTCACTTTTTTTGCCCCCCTTCGGGACCGGGTTTAGACTGGGGGTGGTCCACAGTATGGACACTTGTGGACATGCGACTGCGGGGGATTGGCAATGAAAAGGCTGACTATCCCGGTTCTGGTGCTTCTCCTGTTGGCTTCGGCTCAGGCTCTGGCGCAGGAGGGGCGCAACCAATTGCGGGAAATCGCGGTGACCGAAGAGGCAGCGGCGACGCTGATTCGGATCGAAGGGACGAGCACGCCGACGTTCAACGTGTTCCGGCTCACCGATCCGCCTCGGCTGTTCATCGACATCGCGTCGGGAGACATCGCCTCCGTGGATGGCACGGTGGAGGTGTTCAATGGCGTGGTGGCCCAGGTGGGGACGATTGCCTACAACAAGGCGGGGGGCCAGTTTGCGCGCGTGATCATCACGTTTGAGAAGGATGCCCCCTACGACGTCTCCGCACGGGGCAACGACATCCTGGTGGTGGTCGACGCTGATGGCCGCAAGGTCACGACCGGCTCGAACGGAGACCTGGCGCGCCTCGAAGAAGCCGTCCAGCGGGAAAAGGCACTCCTGGCCGACCTGAAGTCGGCCCGTGAGAGCGAGGAGAAGTTGGTGGGGCTTGCCAAGGCCAAGAGGGCCGAGGAGGAATCTCTGAACCAGCGGCTGGCAGCCGAAACCGCCAAGGCGGAATCGCTGCGCCGGGAGGCCGAGGACGCCCGCCGCCAGGCCCTGGAAGAGAAGGACCTGGTCGAGCAGGCCAGGAGCAAGGCGGAGGAGCAGCGCAAGGCGACGGAACGGTTGGCAGCGCTGGAAGAAGCCAAGGTGGCGGCCCTGAAGGTCGAGAAGAACAAGCTGGAGGAGGCCCGGGCCGCTGCGCAGGAAGCTGCCGAGGCCGAGCAGCGCAAGAAGGAGGCACTGGAGCGGGCCGTTGAGCTGGCCAGCCAGGCCAAGGAAGCGCTGGAGCACGAGGCGCAGCAGGCACAGGTACTCAAGGATGCAGCGGCGCAGGCAGCCTCCAAGGAGGCGGAGAAGCTGGACCTGCTGAAGCTGCAGGCGAAGCTGGAAAAGGAGCGGACCGAGGCGGTCGAGAAGGCAAGGGTCGAGGAGGAGCGCAAGGCCGAGTCCGCACGGCAGGCCCGGGAGAAGGAAGAAGCCTACCTGGAGAAGGTCCGGACGGCCCGCCAGGAAGAGGAGCAGCTCAAGGTGCGGCTGGCCGAGGAATCGCGGGAAATCGCCAAGCTCAATGATCAATTCAAAGCAGACGCGCGCTCGCACGCGACCCAGGAAGAGCTCCGGCTGGCGGAAGAGCGCAAGGCCCGGCTCCTGGAGGAACAGCGGGGTCTGGAAGCCCGTTTGGCCGGACTGGAAGCCGAGAAGAAGGCCGAGCTGCAGAAGCGGCTTTCGGAGCAGGAAACGGCCGAGCTGGCCCGCATCGCAGCCCTCAAGGAAGCTGCGGCCAAGGAAGAGGCACTCCGGGATGCCGCCCGTCTCGAAAGGACGAACCAGGAGCAGCTCGAGCAGGCCCTGGCGGCCAAGGTCGATGCCCTGAACCGCAAGCTGGACGCTGCCCGGGAAGCCGTGAAGAAGGAAGAGGAGCGCAAGGTAGCCCTGGCCGAAGCCAACCGGCAGGAGGAGCTGCGGCAGCAGGCGCAGGAAGTTGCGGCCAGCAAGGAGATCGAGCGCCGAGGGGCCGAGCTGGCCAAGGAACGGCAGGAGCGTGAGGTCGAGGAGGCCAGGGCCGCGGCCGGGCAGCTCGAAGAGGAGCGCAAGCGGCTCGTCGAGCTGGCTCAGCAGCGTCAGAGCGAAGAGAAGAAGCTCACCGATACCGAAAAGAGCCGACTGGCAGTCGAGAAGCAGGTGCGCGAGCTGGAGGCGCGGTGGGCCGAGCAGAATGCAGTGGTCGAAGGGCTCAAGAACGACCGGGAGAAGAAGGTGGCCGAGCTGGCGGTTGCCGAGGCCGACCTGGTGAAGCAGAAGACCGCGGTGGATCAGCTTCGTGCACAGCTCGAGCTGGAAAAGCAGACCCTCGAGCGGTTGGTCACGCTCCGCAAGCAGGAAGAGCACCGGGTCGAGGAGCTGCGCCGGGAGGTGGCATCGCTGGAGCAGGGACGAAGCAAGGCCGAAGGGCAGCAGGTGGCCGAGCTGTCCGCCCGTCTCTCCGACAAGGAAAAGGAGCTGAAGGACAAGGAAACCCGGCTGGCCCAGGTCCAGGACGAGCTGACGGAGCTGCAGTCCGCGCACCGGGTCGCGTCGCAGGATGCGGCGGACAGCCGCAAGAAGGTGGACGAGCTGAACCGGACCGTCGATGCACGGCGTCAGGACGTGGAATGGCTCAAGGCGCAGTACGAGCAGGTCAAGCAGAAGCTGTCGGAGCAGCAGGCCGAGACCACGCGGCGGGAGCAGGAAGCGGCACGCCTGAGCCAGGAGCTCAAGGACCGTGAGTCGAACCTCCAGACGCTGTCGGGCCGGTACGATGCGCTCCTGTCGGACAACGAGGCCCTGTCCCGCCTGTCGCAGGCGGAGCGGGCCGAGGTGGAGCAGCTCAAGTCGAGGCTCGGGACGGCGCGGGACGAAGCTGCCCGGCTGGAAGGCGAACGGGCGGAGCTGCAGAAGAAGCTGGGTACGCTGGCTGCGGGTGTGGCACAGAAGGAAGAGGCGAACCGCCTGCTCCAGGACAAGCTCACCGCGGCGGTGGAGAGGGTCCAGAATCTCGAAACCCGGGAGCAGGAGGCCAGGGCCGCGCTCGACGCGCTCAAGGCCGAGCGTCAGCAGGTGGAAGGCGAAGTGGCGGACCTCAACCGCTCGCTTGCGGAACGGACCGAAGGGCTGGCCCGGCTGGAAAAGGAGTACGCAAGCCGGACCCAGGCCCTGTCCCAGTCAGAATCGGCCAAGGATGCCCGGGTGCAGGAGTTGTCGACAGGGATCGACAAGGCCCGCAATGAGGTGGATGAGCTGGCCGGCAAGAAGGCCGACCTCGAGCAGCGCCTGGCCCAGGTGCAGCAGGAGACCGGAAAGCTGAAGAGCACCGGCGAGGAGCTGCGCCGCCAGTTGGCCGAGCAGCAGAAGGAGAAAGGACGGTTCGAAAAGGAGCTGGACCAGGCCAACGCCCGGCTCGCAGAGATGTCGGCCAAGCTGGCCGACCGGCAGAAGGAGCTGTCCCGCCTGGCGGATCAGGCCAAGGCTGGCGACGAGGCCGTCAAGCAGTGGCAGAAGAAGCACGAGCAGGCGGTGCTGCTGGCACAGACCGAGAAGGGAAAGCGGGACGAGCTGGCTGCCCGGCTCGACGTCCTCAAGAAGGATCTTGCCCGCCAGGAAGGCGAGGTGAAGCGCTACCAGGGGCTCCACGACGAGTCCTCCAGAGAAGCCGAGGTCGCCAAGGCCCGGGCCGAGGGGATGCAGGTCCGGGTGGACCGCAACGACCAGGAGCTGCGCAAGGCGCACTCCCAGCTGGAGCAGGCCCGTCACGAGGTGAGCGACTGGCAGGGCCGGTACGCCCGCCTGGAAAAGGACTTCGACCAGACCCGCAAGGAGCTGGACCGGACCAGCAAGGTCGCCAGCGAGAAGGAGCGCAAGCTGGCCGAGCTCGAGGGCCGGCTTGCCGAGGCAACCGAGCGCGAGAAGCTGCTTTCGGGCGATGTGCGGAAGGCCGTACAGGCAGCCGGCAAGGTGCAGGAGCTTGAGCGCAAGCTGGCAGAGGCCCGTGAGGCCGAGAACCGGGTCAAGGAGCTGGAGGGACAGCTTGCCCAGGCCGTGAAGAACCCCAAGGGCGGGGAGCAGCTCAAACAGGCCAATGCAGAGCTGGAGAAACTGCGCAAGGAGCGGGAGCGCCTCGACAAGGAGCTTGCTGCGGCCCGGGAGAACGGCGAGAAGGTGAAGTCACTGCAGGCCGAGATCGGCCGCGTGAAGGAGCTTGCGGCCCGGAGCGGGAAACTCGAGCGTGAGCTGGAGCAGACCCGGGACGAGCTGAACCAGGCGCGCAAGGCAGCAGTCAAGAAGGATGCCGGCAGCCAGGATGTCCAGCGGGCTGCGGAGTTGGCCTCCACGGTGGCCCGGCTCGAAGAAGAGCTCAAGACGGCCAAGGGGTCCCAGAAGGAGATCAAGGAGCTGCAGGCGAGGCTGGCCAAGACCGAGGCCGAGGCCGGAAAGGCCGGAACGCTGGAAAAGAAACTGCGCAGCATGCAGGACTTCGAGAAGAAGGCCGCGGCGCTGGAGCGCAGGGTTGCCGAGCTGGAGGAGGCCGATGCCGAGGTCGCCAGACTCAAGAAGGAACTGGCCCAGGCCCGCAAGGCCGACGTCGAAGTCGCCAGGCTCAACAAGGAGCTGGCCGAGGCCCGCAAGGCCGATGCCGAAGTCGCCAGGCTCAAGAAGGAGCTCGCCGAAGCCCGCAAGGCCGACGCCGAGGTCGCCAAGCTCAACAAGGAGCTCGCCGAAGCCCGCAAGGCCGACGCCGAGGTCGCCAAGCTCAACAAGGAGCTCGCCGAAGCCCGCAAGACCGACGCCGAGGTCGCCAAGCTCAACAAGGAGCTCGCCGAAGCCCGCAAGACCGACGCCGAGGTCGCCAAGCTCAACAAGGAGCTCGCCGAAGCCCGCAAGACCGACGCCGAGGTCGCCAAGCTCAACAAGGAGCTCGCCGAGTCCAAGGCCAACCAGGCAGACCCTGCGCTGCACCAGCGGCTGGTGGGCAACCTGGAGGAAAAGGAGCGGGAGATCGCCCGCCTGAAGACCGAGCTGGACCGGAAGGCAACGACCGCGGACGTGGCTGCGGAAGGGCGCTCCCGCCTGACCGACGTCGCGTTCGGAGAGCTGTCCGGGGTCTCGCTGGTCAAGCTGAAGGTGGACGGACCCGTCGACTACCGCGTCGTGGAGAAGGGGGACGGCGAGTACCTCCTGGTCCTGAAGAACACTGAGATCGTGCCGATCCTGGAAAGGACCCTGGACACTTCGGAATTCGGAGGGCCGGTGCAGACGGTGAGCTCGTACCGGTCGCCGACGTCTCCGGATACCACGGTGGTTTCGGTGGTGGTCGACAGGACCGCGAAGCAGTCGGTATCGCGGCGCCAGGGCGGCCTGGTCTGGTCGTTCGGTGCGGACGGCAAGAGCCCGGCGGTTGCGGACGGCGGCCTGGACCGGCCCGCGGGCGGGAAGAAGCGCTCGGTGGCGATGTATCCCGAGGGAGTCGGAGCGGCGGGCGGACAGTCCGATGCGCCCGACGGCGGCGTGGCCCCCATCGGCGGAGATGCTGGCCCTGCGCTGGCCGTGTCGGGCGGCGGGACTGCGGACAGCCCGTTTGCGGTGCTCAATCCCAAGCCGGGGAAGAAGAAGAAGAAGTACACCGGCCGCAAGATCAACCTGACCATCAAGGATGCCGACATCCAGCAGGTGCTGGCGTTCCTGGCTCGAGTGGGCGGCGTCAACATCGTCACCTCGGATGACGTCCGGGGCAAGGTCAGCTTCTACTTCGAGGATGTCCCCTGGGACCTCGCACTCGACATGATCCTGAAGGCGAGCGGGCTCGACTACATACGGGAAGAGGGGATCTTCCGGGTGGCTCCGGTCGAGGACATCCAGAAAGAATACGAGATGGAGCTGGACCGGAAGAAGAAGATGACCGAGCTGAAACAGGTCCAGGTGAAGCTCATCCCAGTCAACTACGCGGATGCGGCGGAGTTGGTGAAGCAGATCACCGGAATCCGGAGCCCCAAGGGGACCGTGTCGGTGGACGTCCGCACCAACACGCTGATCGTGAAGGACATCGAGGAGCACGTCGTGGCCATCGAGGACCTGGTGAAGCGGCTGGATGCGCAGACGCCGCAGGTGCTCATCGAAGCCAGGATCGTGGAGGCGAGCCGGGACTACTCGAAGGATCTGGGCATCCAGTGGGGCGGTTACAGCCGGTTCTCTGCTGCGACGGGGAATCCGACGGGGCTCATCTTCCCGTACGAGGTGCAGACCGCAGGCAGCGCGTCGGAAGCCAACACGGTGGCGAGCGGGTTGTTCACACCGCCCAATCCGAACTTTGCGGTGAACCTGCCGGCACCGGTGGGCCAGGGGTCGGGCGGTGGCATCGGCCTGACGCTGGGCAGCGTGGGTGGCGCGGCCAACCTGGCAATCCGGCTCACCGCGGCCGAGGAAGAGGGCACGGTGAAGATCATCTCCGCGCCCAAGATCTCGACCATCGACAACAACAAGGCCATCATCCAGCAGGGCATCTCGTTCCCGGTCAGCGTGGTATCCGCGCAGGGGGTGAACACGCAGTTCTTTGATGCCCAGCTCAAGATGGAGGTGACCCCTCACGTGACCCAGGACGGCAACATCATGCTCAAGGTGGACATCACCAAGAACGAGCCGGACTTCTCCCAGACCGGGGCCAACGGAAACCCGACGATCCGGAAGAAGGAGGCTCACACGTCCCTGCTGCTGCGTGACGGCGACACGACCGTCATCGGCGGTATCTACACCCGCAACACGGCATCGGGGCGCAAGAAGGTGCCGTTCTTTGCGGACCTTCCTCTGATCGGGACGCTGTTCACGAGCACGAACGAGTCGGACAGCCGGTCCGAGCTGCTGATCTTCGTCACTCCTCGAATCGTCAACCGCCAGGCTTCCCGGGTCCGCGTGGAGGCCGAGTAGGAGATGCCATGGGCCGTGTCTGGCTGCAGGTAGCCGGAGAATCCCACGGCCCCGGGCTGACGGCCATCCTGTATGGGCTTCCGTCAGGTATTCCCTGGGACATCGACGTGGTGAACGACTGGCTGGCTTTGCGCCGCGGCGTTTCGGGCCGGGGGCCGAGGGCGGGAACGGAATCGGAGCCCCCCCAGGTACTTGCCGGCCTGCGCCGCGGGTCCACGAACGGCGGCCCACTGGTGCTGTTCCTCCCCAACACGGACAGGACGGGGCAGACCCGCTCGCCGGAAGGGGTACCGGAGACCATCGTCCGTCCCCGGCCGGGCCACGCCGACCTGGCCGGTGCGCTGAAATGGGGGCTGAAGCAGGCCGACGGGGTCGCTGAGCTTGCCAGTGCGAGGCTGACTGCGGCCGGCACGGCAGCCGGCGGGGTGTGCAGGCTGCTGCTGGCCCATCTGGGGGTGGACATCCTGCCTCACGTGGTCCGGATCGGGGAGGCTGCGGCAAAGCAGCGGGCGTTCGTGGGCCGAGCGGATCTCAAGCCGCTCATCGAGAAGGTCCGGACATCCCGGGTCCTGTGCCTGGACGCCCGCGCAGAGCGGAAGATGCTGGAGGAAATCGAGGCTGCCGGAGCCGAGGGCGATACGGTGGGCGGTGAGCTCGAGATCGTTGCCGGACCGCTGAAGGCCGGGCTCGGGGCACCACAGCCGTTGGACGCCAGGCTGGATTCGAGGCTCGGGCGGGTGCTGCTCGGAATACCCGGGATACGTGCGGTTGCGATTGGGGACGGATTGCGGGCCGGGCGGGCTCGTGGGAGGAGATTCCATGATCCCGTCGGTTTCGAGCAGGGCCGGGGGTACGTACGGCCGAGCAACCGTGCGGGAGGCATCGAAGGAGGGATGACCAACGGCGAGCCGCTGGTGGTCAAAGGGGTGCTCAAGCCTCTCGCCTCCCTTGCCGATCCAATGGAGAGTGCTTCGCTCAGAGATGGGTCGCCGGGGCCGGCAGGCCGCGTCCGCAGCGATGTCTGTGCAGTTCCTGCTGCCGCGGTGGTGGCAGCAGCGGCAGTGGCGGCAGTGCTGGCCGATGCGATCCTCGAGGAGACGGGGGGCAGCACGCTCAAGCAGGTGACACGGAGATTCCATGAAGAGCGCTAGCCGAAAGTCCCGGCAGTCTCCGAACCGGAATCCCCAGGAACGGAGGATCCTCCTGACCGGAATGCCGGGGGCGGGCAAGAGCACGACCGGACGAGTGCTTGCCCGACTGCTCTCATGCCCATTCATCGACCTCGACGATGCCTTCGAGGAGCGGTTCGGCGAGACGCCGGCCCGAGCGATTCGTTCTGGAGGAGAGGCGCTCTTCCGAAAGCGCGAGCGGATGCTCCTGGGGGAGTTCCTGGACGGGGGAACGGGCGTGCTGGCGTGTGGTGGCGGGACCCTGGCCGACGTGCGGAGCACGAGGAAGGCTCTGGAACGCGCGTGGGTCGTGTGGCTCGAGGCGCCGCCGGAAGTGCTTGCGGACAGGCTGGGCGGGGTCGACCGCCATCCGCTGTTGGCGGAACGGGTTCGTCGTAGGGGGGAAGGGCCTGCCGAGTCCGGCCCTGGCGGAGCCTGGGATGAGAAAGCCGCGCCGGCGGCGGGGGGGGATGGGAGGCGAGCACGCGGCTCCCGTCGCACCGGTAGAGTGTCCCGCCAGGCACTGGAATCTGCGCTCTCCGGCCTGCTCGAGGAACGCCGGGGGTTCTACTCGAAAGCGCACATGACGGTGGATACCCGCAGGAAGTCCCCCTTCCAGGTTGCGATGGACGTTGCCCGCCAGGTCTGTGCCGACGGGCCAGGCCAGGTCGGTGCCGACGGGCCAGGCCAGGTCGGTGCAGGCGGGCCAGGCCAGGCGGTTGCGGCGAGGATCGCCGGCTTTGGTGACGTGAACGGAGGGCGTGAGGGGATCCTGCCGCTGGGAGAGCGCAGCTACCCGGTTCGGATCTCGCAGCTTGCGGGGTTTTCCGGGCTGGGCGGATTCCTGGACGAGGTGCTCCCCACGTCGGATCGATTCGTCCTGGTCGACGAGCAGGTGCTGGGGCTGTACGAGCAGTCATTGCGGCGTGCTCTGCAACCCGGGCCGGTGCGTTTCATTCCGCTGCCGTCCGGGGAGGAGGCCAAGAGCCTTTCCCGGACCGAGGAGTGCCTGGAGCGACTGCTGCTGGCGGGGGCAACCCGGTCGAGCGCTGTGGTGGCGGTGGGAGGGGGAAGTGCCCTGGACGCGGCCGGGTTTGCGGCATCGATCTACATGCGCTCGATTCCGGTAGTGTATGTGCCGACGACGCTGCTGGCCGCGGTGGATGCGGGCATCGGCGGAAAGAACGGGGTGAATCTGCGGCAGGGCAAGAACATGGCGGGGACGATCTTCCAGCCCCGAGGCGTGTTCGTGCCGCTACGGGTCGTGGAAAAGGAAGTCGAGACCCGGGGTGGACACGATGGGGCTGCCGAGCTGCTGAAGATCTGCCTGATTGCGGGGGAGCCGTTCGATCGGATCCGGACACTTGCGAGGCGTGGCGGTCGGATTCGAGCGAGCCGGCTGGCGGAGGCGGTGGAGCTGGCGGCAGCGTGCAAGATGGCCATCGTGTCCCGCGATGAACGGGATGACAAGGGGGAGCGGGTTGTGCTCAACCTGGGGCACACCTTTGCGCACATGGCCGAGACTGCGAGCCGCTACCGGGTCTCGCATGGGCGGGCCGTTGCGTGGGGCCTCGTGGTGGCCGCCCGGGTGTCGGTCGGGCTGGGCATGGTCCCCGCCGGTTTCGAAACGCGGGTGGAGGAGCTGTGCCGGCATTTCGGGCTGTGGCCGCCGCCAATGGCGCTTCCGGTGGAGCTGCTCCAGGGACCGCTTCTGGACAAGAAACGAGTGGGAGGAACCCTCCCACTGGTGCTGTTCGGGAAGGCCGGCAGGCCGGTTGTCACGCGATTTGGAGTCGAGGAGGCTGGAAAATTGCTGTTGTCGGGCATGTCGCCTATACTGGTTCCCGGAGCATGAGAGGGACTGCGATGAAGACACTCTCGCGATTGATGCTGTTGGTTCTGCTGCTTCCTGCGTGCGCACCCGATTCGCTGTCGGGGGGCCTCATGATTGTCGCGGGGCAAGCGGTCAGCCCAAAAACCCAGTGCATAGCCAAGGCGGGCGGCGGTGCGACCGAGATCCGCTCCATCGGGGTGCTGGACCTCACCTTGAGCCACGAGTACTTGATGTTCCCGATCATCCGCAACAACATGGACTCGTTGGAGCAGAGCACCGAGCAGACCAGCGAATCGGGCTACCTCGATACGAACTCCATCAACATCAAGGGAGCCTGGATCACCTACGATATCGAGGGACTGAAGGGCGCCTGGGATGGCTCCGGCAAGACCAAGCTTCCGGAGACGTACGTGCCGACCTCGGGGACCGTCGAAGCGGATGGAGGACAGACCACCCTGGTGGTTCCCGTCATCCCCTTCTGGATCGGCTCCGCGCTGGACCGTGACTCGGCCTTCGACGGGTACCTGTCCGGAGGCTACATGACCCTGGGAATCAAGCTGGAGGGGGAAACGCTGGACGGGACCCTGGTCCGTTCCAGCAAGTTCCACTTCCCGGTCTTCCTGTGCCGGACGTGCCTCGTGGGCATCCTCCCTCCCAATGCGGAGCAGGCCGAATACGTGTACTGCAATGCGGGACAGGACTACGTCATCGGCCCGGACCTGGCCCTCATGTTCGTGAACACCTGGCAGCCGGACCGCTGGCAGGAGAAGATGGCCATGATGCTCGGTGCCATCCGCAATCTCTCGGAGCCCATCCCCGAAGGTACCCTGGACTAGTCGCTCCGCTCCTCTCGATTCGCCCGCTGTCTCCCGTCCGTCCGGCCGAAAATCCTTGACACGAGAACGCTAAGATCCTATGAAGATGCCGGTTGAAAGACGGGCGTTTGGCTCAGTTGGATAGAGCGACGGCCTCCGGAGCCGTAGGTCACAGGTTCGAGCCCTGTAACGCCCGCTTCCGGCAGACATCGAAGGGGTCCCGGGCAAGTGCCTCGAGCACCAGTCTGAGGTCGTCCAGCTCGGGCGGACCGGTCTGCGGAAGCCCGGCCAGGAGCGACGGATCTCCCAGGGACCCGGCAGCATCGCACCAGAGCGCCAGCTCGAACGGGTCGTTTCGAACACGGGGGAGCAGGCTGGCCAGGCAGGCAGCGGACCTGGGGTGGGATGCCACGGCGATCACCTCCAGGGCCCTCATCCGCTGGCAGAAGTCGAGCTCGGGGAACTCCAGGACCAACCAATCGAGCGTTGCGGGGCTGCGACGGGCGAGCTCGACGGCAGCAACTGCGGCGGCCTGCCCTTCACACTCCTCTCCCAGACAATCCACAAGAGGGCGGAGGATTGGTTCGGGAAGGAGGTCGGCGACGAGCTTCACCATGCGCCCCCCGCCTCGAAACGGAGCGCAGACGGCAAGCTCGTTCAGCAGGACTGGCCCAGAACCGGCCGAGACCCGCGCACGGATCGCCGCTTCCAGTGCCGAAGCACAGGGCAAGTCGCTCACGTCGCAGCAGTACAGGTCGAGCAGCTCCTGGAGCGACTTCCCGGAGAAGTCATGCTCGGTTGCGGCAAATCCCTCGGCAGCAGCGGCAACGAGCAGTCGGTACGCGCCTCTGCGCCCGAAGCCGCAGCAGTCCGTCGACAGCGAGTCGGCCAGCTCACGGGCAAACCGGGCGAGTCCGGGGGGAGGACAGCTTTGCTCGAGGAGCCTGAGCGCTGCCTTCAGGTGGATCCCCCGACCCTGGAATGCCAGGGCATCGAGGTCATCCAGCGGGGCTCCGTGGGCAAACAGCTCGGGCAGGTCGGAGAAGCGATAGCCGAACCCCCGCTCGTCGACGTCCACGACCAGGGAGAGCATCGGCGACCCCGGTGCCAGCTCGGAGTATGCCTGCGCGACGGCCGCATCGGCCTCCCCCCCGGCGAAGTCATCCGCCTGCAGCAGCCGGGCAAGCCAGGAGGCCGTTCCCGGGCGGTCGAGCCTGAGCCTGGCCCGCAGGTATCCCGCGTGGAACATCCGGAACGGCCCCAGCCGCTGCCCGAGGGCGTTCTCGACCGCGTCGAGCAGCTCGCCCCCGCACTCCCCGGCGGCTCCGGCAGCGCTCAGGACGCCTGACAACCTGACGTCCGTACATCCGTGCTGCAACGAGTCGACGTGGGGCAACACCATGGCCACGACCCCGGGAGCGTGCAGCCCGGCCAACCGGATGACGGCCTGTGCGGCTACGGGATCGGGGAGACCGGGCCAGCACCGGATGAGCCGGCCGGCAAGCAGCGATACCAGGTGATCCGGAAGCTCGGCAAGCAGCGATGCTGCCAGCCGTTCGTCGCCATCGAAGACGCGGCCCGCGACCTGGGGCAGGGCAAGCAGCGCCCGAATCTCCTCGATCTCAGCGCTCCGCTGGAATCTCCTGGCCAGCGAAAGCCTCCTGAGCACCCAGGCCACCACGGTGGCGTCCCCCATCTGTTCCCGTCGAGGCAGCATCGCCATGTCGTTCCCTCCTTGCGGGCGGACTTGTCCATCGGCCCTGCTCCCGGTTATCGACACACGGGAGGGAAGCGTGCAGGATTGCCTGGATTTTCCTTAGGTTCCGACGAGTTACAGATCTCGAAGGTAGTCGGGCCGCAGGGAGGAGGTGTCCTGGCGGTCGATGAGGTCCTTGAGGACCTTCATGGCTTGCTCCTTTTCATAGGGAAGGACGACCCGCAGGGGGAGGTAGTTGGACGCGTGCTGGGAGGTGAGCAGCCCTTTCTTGACATCCAGTGCGGCCAGCAGCTCGTAGAGCTCCTCGATGAGCCCGATTCGGGAGGGCATCTGGAAGCGTCCGGCATCGGTATCGTCCCAGAGGGGAGTGCCTTCGACGACCATGGTGGTGAGAACGCCGATGAACTCGGGCTGGATGGCGTTGAGGACACGGGCCGTGGCCGCCACGTGCTCTGCGGAGCGCTGCCGGCCGCCGATCCCGAGCATGACGATGGCGGAGTAGGTGATGCCGGCCTCTCGGACCCGCTGACCGGCCGTGGTGATCTGCTTGGAGGTGGCCCCTTTCCGAATGGCCTTGAGGGTGACGTCGTCGCCGGTTTCGATCCCGTGGTAGATGATTCCCAGGCCCAGGTTCCGGAGGGCCTGGAGGTCTTCGACCTTCCGCTTGAGGATGGAGCGGGTGTCTCCGTAGATTCCGACCCGCTCGACCCAGGGCATGTGCTCCCGGATGGCCCGGAGCACCTCGAAGAGCTGAGGCTGGGGAGTGATGAGGGCATCTCCGTCGCACAGGAAGACGCGGCGGAAACGGTAGACGGCCCCTTCCTTGATGTCCGAGAGCACGTCCTCCAGCGGTTTGACCCGGAATTGGACGTCGCGGTACATGGCACAGTAGGTGCACTGGTTGTAGCTGCACCCGGTGGTGAGTTGGATGAGCAGGCTCTGCGACTCACTGGGCGGGCGGTACAGGATGCCTTCGTAGTTCATCGGCTTCCTCCTTGCGCGGGGGCGCGTGGTGATGCTACAGCAAGGCGGCCCGGGCGCAGATGGGTTATAAATTATTTGCAAAACAGGTTGCAAGCGGAACCGCACGGCGTATACTCTGGCCGGATCGGCACCGGGAGAAGGGAATGCTTGCCCAACCACCGAAGCTGGACGAGGTGCTGAGCTGCCTGCTCGCGTACCATCCGACTGCGGACGTGGATCTGGTCAAGAAGGCCTACGTCTTTGCCGCGGCGAATCACCAGGGGCAGGTTCGGGATTCGGGGGAGGAGTACATCGTCCACCCGCTCCAGGTCGCCCGGGCGGTGTGCGACCTCAAGCTGGATGAGGTTTCCGTAGCGGCTGCGCTGCTGCACGATACCGTCGAGGATACCGAAGCCAGCATCGAGGAGCTCAGGGAGCTGTTCGGGCCAACCGTGGCAGACATCGTGGAAGGGGTCACCAACCTGTCCAGGATGAGCTTCTCGTCCCGGGAGGAGCGGCAGGCGGAGAACTTCCGCAAGATGCTGCTGGCGATGTCCAAGGACATCCGGGTGATCCTGGTCAAGCTGGCGGACCGGCTGCACAACATGCGCACGATCGAGCACACCGGCGAGGAGCGGGCGGTCCGCAAGGCCCAGGAGACGATGGACGTGTACGCTCCGCTGGCGAACCGGCTGGGCCTGTACACCGTCAAGTCGGAGCTGGAGGATCTGTCGTTCCATTTCCTGAACCCGGAAGCGTGGAACGACCTGGATGAGCGGCTTCGGGCCGATACCAAGAAGCGGCGCAAGTTCCTGGACCAGATCAAAGAGACCCTGGGCAAGGCCGTACACGATGCCGGCCTGTCGGGCCAGGTGTTTGCCCGGGAGAAGCTCAAGTACAGCATCCACCGCAAGATGCTCAAGCAGGGGATCCCGTTCGAGGAGGTCTATGACATCGTCGGGTTCCGGGTGCTCGTGAACACGGTGGAGGAATGCTGGCAGGTGCTGGGGCTCGTCCACCATCTCTGGCACCCGGTTCCGGGCAGGTTCAAGGATTACATCAGTCTTCCAAAGCCCAACGGATACCGTTCGCTCCATACCGCGGTCATCGGCCCGGGCGGGCAGCGGATGGAAGTGCAGATCCGCACCCGGGAGATGCACGAGGTGGCGGAGCGAGGCATCGCCGCACACTGGAAGTACAAGGAAGGGAAGCTCGTCACGCCAGCGGACGAAGCCAGGATCCGCTACCTCAAACAGCTCATCGAAGAGCTGATGGAGCTCAACGACACGGTCCACGATCCGCTGGAGCTGTACACCGCGATCAAGGAAGGGCTGTCGTTCGAGCAGATCTTTGTGTTCACGCCCAAGGGGGAGGTCAAGGATCTTCCTCGGGGGGCAACGCCGATCGACTTCGCGTTCGCCGTGCATTCGCAGGTGGGGATGCACTGTGCCGGTGCCCGGGTCAACGGCGTGATGGTACAGCTCAACCACATGCTGAAGAACGGGGACGTGGTGGAGATCATCACCAACCAGAACCAGCGCCCCTCCCAGGACTGGCTCCGCTTCCTCAAGAGCACCCGGGCCAAGGCCAAGGTCAAGAAGCTGCTGCGCAGCGAGGCCCGAGAGCGGTACGTCCAGATCGGGAAGGTGCTGCTGGAGAAGGAGCTCCGCAAGCACGACCTGACGCTCAACAAGCTGTCGAAATCGGGAGAGCTCGGGCAGGTGGCGGAGGGGCTGGGCGTCGTGGGGGGCGAGGAGGGGCTCTACTTCCACGTGGGCTCGGGCAAGCTGGAATCGGAGGCCGTTGCGGAGAAGCTCGTCGGACCGGAGAAGGCCCGGGGGTCCGGCGGCGCTGCCCCACCGGCCCGCCCGCTTGCCGGGCTGTTCCAGAAGCTGCGGGTATCGGGGCGGGGCAAGGTCCTCGTGGGCGGCCAGGAAGACGTGATGGTCAAGTACGGGAAGTGCTGCAACCCGATTCCGGGGGAGCGGGTCGTGGGATTCGTGACCCGCGGGCGGGGCATCACCGTGCACGCGGCCGAATGCCCGTATGTGCAGGTCATGGATCAGGATCGGTTCGTGGAGGTCGACTGGGACAAGGAGGCCGGTTCGCAGCGCCAGGTGACGATCAAGGTGACGTCGATCGACTCACCGGGCATCCTGTCCCGGCTGTCCCAGGTGTTCGGCACCATGGGGCTCAACATCAGCCAGGCGATTGTCCGCACCAGCGAGGACAAGGCCGAGAACATCTTCAAGGTCGAGATCAAGAACCTCAGCCAGCTCAAGACGATCCTGCGGGCGCTCCAGCGCGTGCAGGGGGTCCTGAAGGTGGAGAGGATTCAGGGGTGAGATCCCCCTTTGGGGGAGGCCAGGAGGGGGGATCTCCCTACTTCTCCAGCCCCTTGACGGCCTCGTCGGGGATCTTGCCGTAGTAGACCTTTCCGTCGACGACGAAAGCGGGGGTTCCGTCGAGCTTGAGTGCTATTCCGTCCTCGACGTCCCGCTTGATCGCATCGACCACCGTGGAATCGTTCATGCAGCACTGGAACTGGTCGATGTCCAACTCGAGACGGCGGGCGATCTCATCGGCCGGGAGGTTGGCGGACCGGATGTCGGCCGCGTGCTGGAACAGGAAGTCGTTCATCTCCCAGAAACGGCCCTGCCGCCCGGCGCAGAGCGCGATGCGGGACAGCTCGCAGGCCCGCTTGTGGAATGGCCCGGGAATGGCCCGGTTGCAGGCCTGGTCCAGTGGGTAGTGGCGGTGCACGACCCTCACGTGGGCCGCGTGGTTGGACAGCAGCTTGCGCACCATCATGTGGGCCTTGCGGCAGTATGGGCACTCGTAGTCAGTGAACTCCTGGATGACCAGGGGTGCGGAGGCCGAGCCGATCCAGGCGTGCCCTTCCTCGTCGGTCCCCATTTCCACGTTGCCCGACTTCTCCTCCTTGCATCCGCACTGCTCACCGCACTCCCCATGCACCTTGCTGGTCCACGCTTCGGGCGAATCGAGCTTCTGGTCGGTCACCGGCCCCTGGTCCCCGTCTGCGGCCTGCAGCAGGCGGCTTCCATACGCGTACCCTCCCCCGAGGGCACCGAATCCGAGCACGGCCACGAGCAGCGGCCAGACGGGGCGCCGCAGCAGGCTTACGAAGTCGTCGGCGATCACACTGGCGAGCGACTGACCCGGCGTCAGTGCGGCCAGCAGCGACATGGCCAGCAACCCCAGGTTCACCACGTCCAGCGCCAGGCACAGGATGCAGAACGACTTGATCTTGGCGGCCATGACGTAAACCAGGAGGAGCGAGACCAGCGCGAACTGGAGGGAGATCAACAGGAGGAAGCCCCGGCCAAAGCCGTCCTTGAGGCGCACGAGGCACAGCAGCGACAGCGCAATCAGGAAGGCGTACCCGGCGGTGGCCCACACCGAGACCGGGACCCCCAACTGGGTCGAGTACTCGCTCAGGGCCACGGTCTCACAGTTCATCCCCTCGCTGACGGCGCAGAAGCTCTGGTAGTCGGGGTCGGTGTGGGATCGCACGAACACATCGGTCAGCTCGAACGCTACCACGAGCCCGGTGGCCGCCAGAATCACACAAGCGATGAGCGCTATGCAGAGGCGTTTTCTCCCCTGAGTTTCCACCGGAACGGCCTGGGTTTCCATCTTGCCCTCCACGACGAACGGGGGGGATTATATTCGGGGGGGGCCCTCGGGGCAAGGGCGGGCGTTGACGCGGCTCCCGCCCGGGTGGTAAGGGTTGTTGCATGGTTTTCGGCGATTCCCCATCGGCCCGCAAGGCCGCCAGTCTCCTGCTCCTGCTGCTGCCGCCGCTGCTGCCCGCGGCCCTGGCATTCTTCCAGGTCGTGAACGGCGACATCGGCTTTCACGTGGCCACGGGCCGGTACATCGACCTTGCAGGCACCCTGCCCGACCGGAACGTCCTTTCGTTTGCGGAACCGGATCACCCCTGGGTGCTGCACCAGTTCCTTCCCGCCTGGTTGTTCCACCGGGTGGAAGTCGCCTTCGGCCGAGACATGCTGGTGGTCGTCAAGGCGGTGCTGGTGTACCTGACGTTCCTGTTCCTGTGGGACGCGATGGGGAGGAGAATCCGGGGGAGGGTCCAATCCGCTCCGCTCAGCATCCTGGCTGCAGGGGGATGGCTGTTTGCGCTGGCTGCGGGGGCGGCGGCGTGCCGGTTCTTCATCCGCCCGTTCCTGTTTTCGTCGCTGGGGCTGGCCGCGGTGCTGGCCCTCATCGCCCGGTACGAGCAGGACCGCCGTCCCGTCCGCATGGTGCAGGCGGCGCTGGTGGCGGGAGCGTTCGCACCGCTCCATGCGGGGGTCATCTACCTGCTGCTGGCGCTGCCTTCTTTTGCCGCTGGCGAGGCTGCCGGATGGGCCGTGGGGCGGTGGTTTTCCGGTTCGCGTCCCCCCGCTGGTTCGCAGCCGGTGACAGGCCGCTTCCCGTGGGCACCCGTGCTGGCATTTCCCGGGGCGTTGTGTGCTGCGGCAGCGGCCCTGCTGGTTTCCGACCCGAGCGGGCTCGAGGCGCTGACCCTCCCCTTCCGCTTCTCGGTCCACCCGTACTTCCACGAGCACCTGGCCGAATTCCGGCCGTTCCCCCTCGACCCGGTCCGGTACCCGTTTGCGTGGGCGCTGGTCGGGCTGACCGCGGTGGCGGGGCTGTGGCTCGTTGCAACGGGCTGGCAGAAGCGCAGGTCGGACGTCGAACGGTCGGACAGGTCGGACAGGTCGGACACGTCGGACACGTCGGACACGTCGG